>Ga0247838_1000044_pt1 | contig 159880 bp, 162 predicted proteins | sample LaCruzMarch2015__5_FD_189097 | JGI IMG/M metagenome (GOLD analysis project Ga0247838, IMG submission 189097) | Freshwater microbial communities from meromictic Lake La Cruz, Castile-La Mancha, Spain - LaCruzMarch2015_15m | ecosystem: Environmental > Aquatic > Freshwater > Lake | place: Spain...
GGGGCGTCGCCGACGCCCGCACCGTGAGGCGGGGCTCCATACCTGCCCGCGCGTCTCGCAGCGGCCGGATGATCTGCGCCATCCTGGCTGCCGCGCTGGCCGGCTCCGCTTGGGCGGCGGCCGACCTGCCGGCGAAGCCGACGCAATACGTCGAAGACCGCGCCGGGATTTTGAGCGCGTCCGCCGAGGCCGAGCTCAATGCCAAGCTGCGGCAATTCGAACGCGATTCCTCATGCCAGGTCCTGGTGGCCACGTTCCCGCAGGTGCCGGAAAATTTCCAGATGGAGGATTTCACCCAGCGCACCGCCGAGGCATGGGGGGTCGGGCAAAAGGCGACCGACAACGGGGTCGTCCTCTTTCTCTTCCCGGGGTCGCGCCAGCTGCGGATCGAGGTTGGCTACGGGCTCGAGGGGGCGATCCCGGATGTCCTGGCCAAGCGGATCATCCAAAACGAAATCGTCCCCGCGTTCCGCGCGGGGGATTTTGATGGCGGGGTCCGCCGCGGCACCGATGCCATCCTGGCGGCGGCCCGCGGAGAATATTCCGGCGCCGGTCAGGTCCAGCCGAACCGTCCAGCCGGTTCGGTCCCGCTGATTGTCGTTATTTTTTTTGTGATCGTCGTGCTCGTCATCGTGCAGGCCGCTTCGAAATCCGGAGGCATCATGCTCGGGCCATCCGGCCGCGGGATCCGCAGCGGTGGCCACTGGGGGGGCGGGGGATTCGGCGGAGGCGGGTGGGGCGGAGGCGGCGGAGGCGGCGGGGGATTCAGCGGCGGAGGCGGAAGCTTTGGCGGGGGAGGCTCCAGCGGGAGTTGGTAATATGAGAACACGACACTTGCTCCAGGCGCTCGAGGAGAGCCGCATCGCTGAGGCGATCCGGTCGGCGGAAGCCCGGACCTCCGGAGAAATCCGGGTCTTCATCTCGTCTCAAAAGCGCAAATCCCCGCCGGTTCTCGACTGTGCTGCCGCACAGTTCACCAAGCTGGAAATGGCGGGAACTGCCGGGCGGAATGCCATCCTGATCTACCTCTCCCCCGAGACTCAGGAGTTTGCGATCATCGGAGATGCCGGGATCCACGCAAAATGCGACGCCGGCTTCTGGGCCGGGATTGCCGGGGCATTCGAGGCCCGGATGCGGGCGGGCGACTTTACCGGGGCGATCGTCGCGGCGGTTTCGACCGCCGGCGAAGCGCTCAGCGAGCATTTCCCAAACCGCCCCGGGGATGTGAACGAGCTGCCGAACTCCGTCGAGCGTGACTGACAAGTCGGCGGGTTCAGCGAACCGCGCCCTACCTATGGCCCATCCGCCGATCTCACGACCAGGGCGGGGCGGTCCGGGCGCTCGGGGGAGGGGTGGAGGACAGCGGTATGGCGGGCGCCCGGCTCTGCCCGCAATCCGGCTTGCAGGCGCTGCGGCTTTCCCTGCGGGTCCAAAAAATACAGGCCGATGTTGACCTGGCCGGGAGAGAAGACGAACTCGCGAACCTCGCCGGCCGGAAGCCTGGCGGGCGCAGCCAGATCGATCCCGATCGCTACCGGAAATTTTTCGATGGTATTGATGAGGAGCATCCGGCACATCCCGTCCGGCTTGCCGGCGGCCTCTTCGATGACCCGGATCCCGAGCCGCGCGGACTCCTCCTCGAGCTGGCCGAAGACAACCAGGGAATAAGTCCCCCCATCCCGCAGCTTGGCCGGAACCCGGGCCAGGGCCGGGGCAGATGTGCCATGCCGAAAAACCTCGATCACATCCTTTCCCCTGCACGTGATTTTTCCGCGCGGCCCGCTTTCGCCGAGCCGGATGTCCTTTCCGATCGTCTGCCCCTGAAACGTAAGATCAAGCCCGGTCCGCCAGCGTTCCTTCTGCGAGGTGTCGCAGCCGTTGAGGATTCGGATCGAGGCGTCGCCCGGCGCTTCGTTGCGCAGATCACCTGCGTGTGCGGTTGCCGCTGCGGCCAACAGGAGAAGTGGGAGCAATTTCATTTTTGAGTAGGGAATGGCGCTGGGCCTTTGGGGATGGTGCCCCGTTGGGGCTTAAGTTGCGCCATTCATGTCAGTACGTGATCGTGCGTGGCCGGAGGAGGTTCCATTTTATCGGCGTGGCCGGGGAGAGAGGGTCGCCGCCCGGGGGGTAGACCGGCTCGAGCTGGATGACCATCTCGCGCCAGGTGCAGGCCTGCGGGCGGAACCGGTCCGCCCCGCCTGCATCCCGCTCAAACTTCCCCGCCTCTGCCCGGATGAAGACCGAAAAGGCCAGGCTCTGCGTCGTGAGGAGATTCGCCGAGCGCCGGAAAAACTCTTCACGGCCGGCGTCCGACACCCTGAGCATTGGGACCCCGGCCAAGGTCGCGGCTGCGGAATGGAACATCGGGAGGCGCGAAAGATCTCCGACCGTCACCAAGGCCCCGTTTGTCGGCTCCGACACAAAGGCCCGAACGGCGGCCAGCGTGTCATCGACATTCAGGGGATGCCCGGCGAGCGCGCTTGATGCCTGGTTGGTGGAGGCGGACTCAAACGCGAATCCGTCGAGCACGGAGCGGAAGACCAGTCCTGCGGGCTCCCGCACGACCGCATGGGGGTTGATCCTCCCCGACGTCACCGCGTCGGTTCGGAAGACATCCAGAAGGAGAAACGCATTCTGAAGGTAGGCGGGCGAAGTCACGTCATCCGACCCCCGGCCTCCGAGCCAATTTTTATCGTCGGGGCCGGCGGAATGTGCGCGGTTGTTCGTCGGCGCGTCGGACTGCCCGATCCGCAGCGTGGCCCCCTGCGAGCGGAATCCTGCGGCGTCATGCCGGGCAGGATCATAGATCGACCCGAGCTCGCCGAGCGAGGCGAGGGGCCTGTCAGGCACAAAGTGGTTCCCCGCCGGGTCGGGCGTGTATTCCCTCCACCACTGCCTCCAGCGGTCGACTCCCGATTGGGCGGTCTGCGTGGTGTTGTAATTTGTCGTGCCCAGGCTGGCAAAGTGGCCGGGCAGGCTTGCCCCGTACCCGGACACCCCCGACTTCCAGCAAGCCGAGGTGTTGTCGAACCCGATTGCAGAGACCTCCGCATTCGAGCGCACATCGCCGCGCGTGAATCGCGGCTCCGTATCCGAACCGTTCGGCGTGTTGCGGTTTTCGGTTTGCGGGTCGGAAAGAAAGGTCGAGACCCAGGCGGGGTTATTTTGGTTTCGCCCGAAGCTGTTCCCCCCGCGGTCCGAATAGATGCGCAGCGTGTAGTCGATCAGCCCGTCCCGGTTCCCCAAGGCGAGCCGCTCGCGCTGGTCGGAGTACGAGGCCAGCGAGTCCAGCGAACATTTCATCCCGTAGAAGTTCCCGGGGACCGCCGCCGTGCGGATCACGTAGTCCTCGTAATCCGACCCGGCCGGGACCTGCCTGCCCCCCGTCTCGGTGAGCTCCCACCCGCCAGGTCCCGCTCCGCGCGTGATCTCGTATCGGTTTGCCGCAGGCGCGATAAACCCCGTCTGCCCGTCCCGCCACGGCGGCCCGTCGGTCGTCAGGACGGCAAACCCGCCGGGTGAAATCTCAAACGTCGTCGGCAGGCGGATTTTTATATCGGCAAGCCGGAGCACCGAGGGTTCGCCATTCGGGGTTTCGTTGTTCCAGGATGTCCGGTTTGAGAGAACGACAAATGGATCCGGGCCGAGGTCGGCATACGCGATCGTCCGCCCGGTCGGGTTGTGAAGCTCGACGTAATGGGCGAAGCGGACGGTGATGGCGACGGCGTCCGCCGAGCTTGTTGGCGGATGCGGGGTGGGGGCGACGACCCGGACGATCCGAAAGTACTCCGAGAGAAACGGTCCGGATTCCTTCCCAAACGCGGTTGGGAGGTCGCTTTCCAGTGCCGCGTACGGGATAAAATCCGGCGCGTTCCCCGCATAGGCGGAACCGTCGGGAAGGATGACGGTCGCCACCCGGTCGGCATCGATCGCGTCTCGGATGTTTGCTGCGATCTTCGTGGCGTAGGCGGCCTGGTCGGCCCCGGTCGGAACCGCTGCCGCACCGGATCGGACGGAATAAAACCGCTTTCCGAAGCCGGGAAGGTTTGTTGAGATGGCATCCCGGATCGCGGACGTCTCTGCGGCGATCCGGGCGCCGGCCGCTGTCGACGTGACCACCTCGTTCAAATTCAGTCGGCGCTTTCCGTCCGGCGCGCGGTCGTCGTGGAGGGAATAGCACGTGACGAACGGCCGGATTTTTTGCCACGTCTCCCGGTCGATTCCCGGCGAAGCGGCGTCGAGCGGATACTGGACGACTGCCGGATGCACGAGCCCGTTGGTGAGCGAGCGGAGCGCCAGCAGGTTGGCCAGGCCGTTGGTTGTTGCCAGGACGGGCGGAGACAGCAGCGGCCTCAGCGAGAGGTCCGAGGATCCGCTCCCGGCACCCCGCACATGCCCGCCCGCAGCATTTGCGGCCTGCCCGGCAAACCTCAGGTCCAGCTTGCTGCACTCGTCGTCCATCCAGAACGCATACCTGCCGACGACCTGGCCTTCGCGGTCTGCGACATAGACCCAGTTGACCGGGAGCGGCAACGCACCAGGCCCGTTCGCCAAGCCTACAAATCCCTTCGGGAACTGGCGGCACGCGGCGTTGATATCGCAGACGAGATCCGCCGGTGCGGCAACCTCCCGGTCCACGGCGCTGCCGTCCCGGTCGGACACCATCCGGGGTGCGGGGTCGATCCGGGCCGCGCCCGGCAGATCAAAGGAACGGACGACCGTTGAAAACAAGGGAATCTTGGTGGTGGCCAGAGCGTTGCTGCGGACCTCCCGCTTCGCCAAAAAGAGATAGGGGGTGGCATTGATCTCAAACACCGCGGCGTAGGGGCCGGACACCGGGATCGCCTGAAGCCTCTGGATCGCAGCATCCCCGGCCGCGTCGGCCAGAAGCTCGGAGCGATACGCGTTCGCGGCGCTTTTTGCCACCGCGCGCTCGATGCCCATGCTTTGCAGAAAGACCATGCAGATCGTCGAGAGCACGACCAGGACGAGGAGCGTTGTAATCAGGGCGGAGGCGCGGCCCGTTTTGTCACTCCGCCTCATAGGGGCCGGGGAAGACGGACGTGGGTCGTAAACGTCTGCACAACGGGAGCGATCACCGGGCTGTTCGTGTTTGTCCAGCTCCCGAGCTCCGGGGCGAGCTTGGCGGCGGTCTCCTGGCTGATCGCGGAGATCTCGATGCCGATGAGGTCCGGAGTCGGGGTCGCACCGGATGGGGTGAAGTCCACGAGCGACCCGTTGGTTGCGGTGAACGCCTGAAGCGAGAACCCGGTGACATGGCGCGCCAGAAGCTCCGTGGCCTCCGCGTCGGACGCCGCGTCGGCAAAGAGGCCCGTGCCGCTGGCAACCGCTGCGAACGTGGGGTCGCTGCTTCGAAAATAGCGGTAAAGGTTGAGCGTCGGGCTCGTCGAGGCGGGCGTGCCGCGGAAGGCCAGGAAATAGCCAACCTGGCAGATCTCGCTCCGGTTGGATGCGGGATCCTGCGCTTTTGGCGGGAGCCTGCTGAGAAAAAAGACCGCCGATCCCGTGCTGGCACCGTCGGTTGTAGCAAGCCGGGCCAGAGCCTCCGATCTCCAAAGAAAATGCGCGCGGTTCGTTGTCGCAGCAAGGTTTTGCAGGTCGCGTGAGATGACGCCGATGGCGGCCCGCGCCTCCCGGTACGCCTCCGCCCGGGTTTCGTTCGTCCGCCAAAGCCGGGTCGCGCCATCGACCATGCTCAGAAGCAGGAGAAGGAGGATCGCCATCGTCACCATCGCTACAAGAAGCTCAAAAAGCGTGAAGCCATCATGTCTCGCCAGCGCAGGCGTGATCTTCGCCGCGCCCCGCCGGGATGGCAGATCTCCGAACGTTGCACAAACGGGTTCCGCCTTGTGGAATCTTGTTTGGAGTTCCGCCCTTAGGCGGCTGGCGGGTGAGTCGACAGCGCAAAAGGCACCGCCTAAAGGCGGAACTCCGAACCCGGAAGTCGTCCGCCTGACAGACGTGCAACTTTCGGAGATGCGTCCCCGTCGGGAGGTGCGCGATGCATCAATTTTCATTGCGTGAATAGGATCTGTCAAAATTCCTCCTGGTAGCTCATGAGCGTCACGAAGCGAAATTTTGAGCGGTTCTCTGAGCGGGCTGCTGCCGGGGTCTCGATGGTGGCTTCCACAAGCGACAGCCCCGCGACGCCGGTATTGGTCTCAGCGCGAAGGCCGACCAGATAAGCGGCCCCATCGCACCCCGCCGCGAAATCGTCCGCCGTCACGGCATTGGTGCGCGCCTTCCCCTGCTCGCTGAACGCGAGGAAGACCGCGCCGCCATCGGCGTCGAGGTCCAGACGTGCAGCCGGCTGAGCCAGCCCGGCGAGGCAGAATCGGTGGGAAGAAGAATTCACGCGGAGATCGGCCAGGACCATCTGCGCGATCTGCGTCGCACGCGTCTCCCGCTGGCACTCCAAATTCGTTCGGATCGCAAGGGGAAAAAGCCCGATGATCCCGACGAGGGCAAACGCGATCACCCCCAGCGCCACCACCACCTCGACCAAGGCAAAGGCGGATGCGCGCAACATGCCGGGCAGCCCCGAAGGTAACCCGTGCGATGCAGAGGATGGCGGAACATAAAGCCCCAACGGGGCTCGATCCGCCAGCACTTGCAAAGTCCGATCGGGGAAGCCGTTCATCGATCTAGCCCGGATAAATCACAGTGGGGTGGCACAGATTGCAGAAGATTTTGGCTGCCAGTGGGGGCCGCCGACCAAGGCATATCCGGTGTGATCTGGTGCGGGAGGCGGAACCCGCTGGCAGGCAGAAGATTCGCAAGATGGGCTGGCTCATTGTGATTTATCCGGGCTAGTTCCCTGAAGCCGCAATATCAAACTGCGCCCGGCCGGTGAAGCGCGAGATCGAGATCTGATCAACAGCCCGATCGCGGGTCGCCCGGCCACCCATGCCATTGTCCCGGCCCTCCGCAAAAGACCCTTTGTAAAGCAGCACCCGAAGCGGGTTTGCTGGCTGCTCCACCGCGCCGGCCGGGTTGAACGCGACGGCGGGGAACGCCTCGTCCGTTTGCGAGGCACCCACTTCGGCACCCAGCCCCGGGAACCCCATGGGAGCGCCTCCAACAAACGACGCCTCCACCCTCATGAACGCCATATTTTTTGGCAGGCGGGTCCACTTCCGGAGAACGACGAACCGCTTCGACGGGCTCGCGGCCATCTCGTCCTCGCTCGCATCGCGGAAGACGATCCACGCCGCAAACCGCATTTCCTGCACCGGGAAGTCGGCGTCTGCAAACCCGACGTAGACATGCTGCCGGCTCTCGATCGCGGCAACCCGCGCCTGCTCGAGCGCACCCATCAGGCTCTCCACAGCTCCCCGGCGTTCGGCCATGCCGGTCAACCCGGCGGCCGCAGGCACGATCAGAGCGGCCAAAATCCCCGCCACGCTGATTACGAGGAGCAGCTCGAGCAGGCTGAAGCCATGCCGGGCGCCCAGGATCAGGTTGGTACTGTGCGGATCGTCGCTCATCGAGGGGTGGGGCGAAAGCCGGGGGTAGTCATCCTGGGAGTTGCACTCTATTCCGGTTCACAACGTGAAAAACTGTGGACTATCATGCGCATTCTGTCCCGAAAAATATTCGCCAATTCCCTCATCCCCGTCTGGACACGGCCGGTGGCTCAGGGCATTATTTCCTGCATCCCATGAACTCATCCATCACATCCTATCTCGGCGACCAGGCGGAATTCCTTCTCGGCCACACGTCAAAAACGATCTCGAAAGACCTCCTCCACCTGCCCGGGCCGGACTTTGTGGACCGGGTCTTCGCGGCCACCGACCGGAATCAGCGGGTCCTTAATAACCTGCACCGGATGTACAGCACCGGCCGCCTCGCGGGGACCGGGTACCTGTCGATCCTGCCGGTCGACCAGGGGATCGAACATTCCGCCGGAGCCAGCTTCGCAAAAAACCCGCTGTATTTTGACCCGGAGAACATCGTGAAGCTGGCGATCGAGGGCGGCTGCAACGCGGTGGCCTCGACATTTGGCGTGCTCGGCGCGGTCTCCAGAAAATACGCGCACAAGATCCCGTTCCTTGTGAAGATCAATCACAACGAGCTCCTCACGTACCCGAACGCCTTTAAAGAAATATTGTTCGGCCACGTCCGCCAGGCCTGCGACATGGGGGCGGCTGCCGTCGGGGCGACGATCTATTTCGGGTCCGACGATGCCTCGCGGGAGATCGTGGAAATTGCAGAGGCCTTCGACCTCGCCCACCAGCTCGGCATGGCGACCGTGCTCTGGTGCTACCTGCGCAACCCGGCCTTCAATGTCAAGGGGGACAAGGACTACCATGTCTCGGCCGACCTCACCGGCCAGGCCAACCACCTCGGCTGCACGATCCAGGCCGACATCATCAAGCAGAAGCTCCCAGAAAACAACGGCGGCTTCCGCGCGCTCAACACCGGCTCCTCGAGCTACGGAAAGCTCGACGAGCGGATCTACACCGAGCTCACCACCGACCATCCGATCGACCTCTGCCGGTACCAAGTCGCAAATTGCTACATGGGCCGCGCCGGGCTGATCAACAGCGGCGGCGCCTCGGGGAAACGGGATTTTGAGGATGCCGTCTTCACTGCGGTCGTCAACAAGCGCGCGGGCGGAACCGGCCTGATCTCCGGGCGCAAGGCGTTCCAGCGCCCGATGGAGGACGGCGCCAAGCTCCTCCACACGATCCAGGATGTTTACCTCTCCCCGGAGGTCACGATCGCCTAAGCGGACGGACCCGAAAAAAAGTTGATTTGGCGGTTTGACAACCGTCGGGCGATTCCCCATTCTTTTCGGTTCCTATTAATTCATCCATGAAAACCTATTCTGCAAAATCCGAGGAGGTGAAGCGCGCCTGGTGGGTCATCGACGCCGCCGGCCAGCCTCTCGGTCGTGTGGCCGAGAAGGCCGCCAACCTCCTTCGTGGGAAAAACAAAGTGATCTTCACCCCGCATGTGGACACCGGCGACTTCGTCGTCGTGCTCAACGCCTCCCAAGTCGCGATCGGCGGCAAGAAGGAAGTGGCGAAGACGTATATGAGCTTCTCTGGATTCGTCGGCGGCCACAAACACGAGACGTTCCGCGCCCGCCGCGAGCGCCGTCCCGAGCTTCTCGTCGAACGCGCCGTCCGGGGGATGATCCCGCACAACCGGCTCGGCCGCTCGATCTACACCAAACTCAAAGTTTACGCCGGTTCCGAGCACCCTCACACCGCACAGAACCCGCAACCCGCCTGATAATTTCCGACATGAGCACCACTGAATCCATCCTCGCCACCGGCCGCCGCAAAACATCGGTCGCCAGCCTTCGCATGCAAGCCGGGGCCGGCGCCATCAAAGTCAACGGACGCGACTTTGTGGATTATTTTCCCAGCATCTCTCTTCAGAACCAGATCCTCCGCCCGCTGGAGATCGCCAACTCGGTCCATGCTTACGACGTGATCGTCAAGACGACGGGCGGCGGGATCAACGGCCAGGCCGGCGCGCTGCGCCTCGCCCTGAGCCGCGCCCTGCTCCAGGTCGACGAGGCCCTGCGCCTCCCGCTCAAGCAGGAAGGACTGCTGACCCGCGACCCTCGCATGAAGGAGCGCAAAAAGCCCGGCCAACCCGGTGCCCGCAAGCGGTTCCAGTTCTCCAAGCGCTAATCTTTCTCCTCTCTGGATGGCGGCCCGCCCCGCCTCTCTGGGAGCAGGAGGGATCCATTGCCGGGCCCGCGCTCGTGTGGGTCCGCTGACACGATCGCATGTTAAGCGGGCGATTTCCGATGGATGAGTTTTGAATGCTGAAGGAACGTTGGATGCCGACACTTCATCGATCAAAAATCAAGAATCGGAAATCATCAATCCGAGGTGATACAATCCGCGCTGCGGCCTGCCCTCGCATGAACGGCCGCGATGGTTGAAGTCCGGCTGTCTCGCGGCGTTCACCTTCCCGGTGCGAAGCTTTGGCTCGATCCCCGCAGGCGCGCTCAACGCGCCTTCGTCTCTCACGCGCATAGCGACCACACGGGCCGCCACGATTTGACGATTGCCACGCCTGCGACGCTCGATCTCATGGCGCTGCGGATGGGACGTCTGAAGGGGGAGTTGATTCCGATGGACTTCGGTGAGGCCCGGGAATTTGACGAGTTCACCATCCGCCTTGTTCCGGCCGGCCACGTGCTGGGATCCGCCCAGTGTTACATCGAAACCGAGGAGGGCAGTGTGCTCTACACCGGAGATTTTAAGCGCCGCGCCGGGGCGACGTCGGAAGCGGCCGGGTTCTGTCATGCCGAGACGTTGGTGATCGAGACCACGTTCGGCCTCCCGAAATACGTTTTCCCGCCACCCGAGGCCGTGCTGCCCGCGATCGTGGAGTTTTGCAAATCCACGCTGGACGCCGGTGCGACTCCAGCCTTGCTGGCATACTCGCTCGGCAAGGCGCAGGAGGTCCTCGCCGCGCTGGGGGCCGCAGGCCTCGCCTCCATGCCGCATTCCTCGATCGTCAAGCTCCTGCCGGTTTACGAGCGGGCGGGGTACCGGTTCCCGGGCCTGGTCGAATGGTCGGACCGGAGGGATGCCGTGATCGTCTGCCCGCCGTCCTCCAGAAATTCCCTGAGCGGGTTTAAGGATCTGCGGACCGCAGTCATCACCGGGTGGGCGCTCGATTCCGCCACGGTTTTCCGCAGCCGCTGCGACGCGGCGTTTCCTCTCTCCGACCATGCCGGGTACGACGACCTCCTGCGGCATGTCGAGGATGTCGCCCCCCGCCGGGTCCTCACCCTGCACGGGTTTGCCCAGGAATTTGCGCGCGACCTCCGGGCTCGCGGGATCGAGGCCTGGGCGCTCACCGGACCAAACCAGCTCGACCTCCCGCTGTGAGCACCTGGATTTAGGGTTCGACCCGGACCGCATTCTCGCTCAGGATTTTCTCCCTATGACTTTCCAAGCCCGAATCGATCAGGACATCAAGGCGGCCATGCTGGCCCGCGAAACCCTGAAGCTCGGCGTGCTCCGCATGCTGAAAGCCGCGCTCATGAACTCCGCCATCGAAAAGCATGGCGCGGGCGGGGCGCTCGAGGATGCGGATGCCCTCGCGATCGTTCGCAAAGAGGTCAAAAAGCGCCACGACTCAATCGAGGGGTTTGAAAAGGGCGGACGTCAGGACATGGCGGACAACGAGCGCGCTGAGATCGAAATCCTCAACGCCTACCTCCCGCAGGCGCTCTCCGCCGATGAGCTTGAGGGCATCGTCCGGGACGCGATCGCCGAGGCTGGCGCGACGACCCGCCAGCAGATGGGCGCAGTCATGAAAATCGTCAATGCCAAAGCCGCCGGACGGGCGGACGGCCGCGCGCTCAGCACCGAGGTGCAGAAGCAGCTCGGCGTGTAATCAGATTTCTTCGGCCCCCGCGAGTGCCCAGGCAAGCCAGGCGCAGGTGGCAAAGGCGGGGATGACGATCAGGGTGAGCATGCCGGCAACGGGTAGGTCGCGGACGGCCGGAGGCCAGGGATCTCCGGTCAACCACCATCCTGCTGCCAGGCAGGCCGTACAAAGCAGGAAAAGCACCCCGGATGCCAGCCAGCCAGGTTTATTCGGGCTTGGAGGCGGACGCTGGACCAGCACCAGCAGAAGGCCCGCAGCTCCGAAGCAAATGGCAGACCAGAGGATCCCGCCGAAGGCATCGGACGGCCGGTGCCAACCGAGGAAAAGCACGGCAGTTGCGTAGGACGAGCTGGCCAGGGCGGCCGCCACCGAGACGGCCCACCGCCAGCGAAATCCCACCGCAAGGATGAAACCCATCGCAATCGACGTCCCAGCCGTCGTGTGCCCGCTCGGATACGTGTCGGTTGCAAAATACGCGGGAACCGGACCAGGTGCCCGGCTCAGCTCGGACCTCGGCAGATTTTTTTTGAGCCACTCGGCCCCGAAGACCGCCGCAAAGAGCGCGGCGGCGGCTAGAAGCCCGGTGAGGGGACGCCTCCGTATGGAGGACAGGACGACCATTAGCCCGCCGGCTATCGCAAGGTGAAGCGGGGTGATCCAAGAAAGGATGTGCCGTTCGAAATCCACCGCCACGCGGGCCTCAAGGCCGCGCCCAAAATACGCGGCGTAGTCGATCGCCTGGCCAGGATTCGTCAGCACAAAGAACCCGTAGCCTGCGGCCAGCAGCGCGGCGAAGATTGCGATTCCGGCCGCGAGAACTCCTGCGGCCAAGCGCCCGCTTGTCATCGGGTCCTTTCGGCCGCTCTCCTTCGGACGAACGCCAGCGCGATGAAGGCGAGTTCGGCGAGAACGAAGGCCACTGCAACGGGGAAACCCCCTGTGCCAAACCCGTAGCTATGCAGGCCGACACCGAGCACAAAATTGACCCCATACCAGGCCATGATGATCGATTGGAACGCGAGCACCGCACCGACAGCCATGCCAAAATCCCCCCACTTGCCGGCAATCCGCCCATGCAGGAGAAACAGGTACCCGAGCAGCGCGATGAGCGCCCAGGTTTCCTTTGGATCCCAGTCCCAGAACCGCCCCCACGAATAGTTCGCCCAGACCCCGCCCAGGATCGTCCCGATCGCCAGCAGGAGGACGCCAACCTGGAGCGCACGGTACAGGTAGTTGTAAATCGCCTTGGCCGGCTTTACCCCGAAAATGATTTTTCCGAGCGCGATGTGCGCGACTCCGAGCGCGAGCGCAAACGCCGCGTAGCTCAGGGTGATCGTCAGCACGTGGGTCGTGAGCCAAAAATTGTCCGCGAGCACCGGGACGAGCGGCTGGATCGACCGGTCGAGGATCATCGGCTGGGTGTCGGCGAGAATCAGGGACACGACGGCGACCGGCACCGCGCCGAGGAGGAAGTACCGCGAACGGTGGATCGCCTCAAACACGAGCGCGAAGAGGATCGTGCCGAACGCGACCCAGACGACCGACTCGTACATGTTCGTCACCGGCGCGCGTCCGCTCACGAGGATTCGCAGCACAAACCCGGCAACCTGCAGCGCGAACCCGCCGAGCGCCAGCGCCCAGGCGGCCAGGTATCCCGGAGTCCGTCCAGCCGAGACCGCCAGGACGATTCCCGCCGCCAGGTAGAGCACCCACGCCCAGCGGAACGGGTGCAGGCGCTGGTAAAACACTTCGACCGCCATCTTGCCGGGATCGGCTTGAAACCTCGGGTTTTCGGCCGCCTGTTCCTTGTGAAGCTGGCCCAGCCCCTCGTCAAACGTGCCTTGCTCGGCGGTCCGGAATCCCTCGCGCAGCTTGGCCAGCGCCGGGTCGTCAGCAGCCAGCGGACTCCAGGCAGCCGCCCCGGTCGGAAGGAGCGTCACCGAGCGGCCGCTCACCAACCCCTCAAAAATCGCGAGCCGCATCCCCGCATCGACGGCGGATTTCAGCAACGGGTCGAGCTTGGCCTTCGGGTTTTTGGCGCGCAGCGCCGAGGCCTCCTGGAGCAGTTCGCGCAGTCCGGTGCTGGCCGAGAGCTCCGCATAGGTGTACCGCTTCCTCGTGCGGTCGAGCCCAGCTTTTTCCTGGAGCGCCTTGTCGTTGATCAGGACGACGGGGACCGCATCCCAGCCGGCCGGGGCGAGCCAGAGCGCGGCGGCCGCTTCGAGCGCTCCCAGCCGGCGGCCGTCTTTCTCAACCCACGTCCGCCCGGTCAGCCCGGTCACCGCCTCGTCGGCAAAAACCAGAAACGGCTTCTTCCGCCCCTGTTCCTGGACCGGAGTCGCCGCCAGCCCGCCCAAGTCGAGGGAGGCAAAGGCAAGCTGCGGAATCAGGCTCAGGAAAAGAATCGTACGGCGCATTTCTGTTGTTGGGCTTGTTTAAACGACGAGCGGGAGCAGCGTCATTCACGCGATGTCTGTAATCCAAGACAACACGCCTGTAAAGGTACGGCGCACAGCATTCAAAATTGCATCCTCGGCAGAAATAGGGCGAAGTGGCGAACCGCGATGAAAAATCAGATAGAAGCGAAGGCCATGGCCTTGATGGACGGGATGGACATGGGGATGAGGGATCAATTATGGAGCCACTGATTCCGAAACATGGAGGATACCGGAAGCTCAAGAGCTTCCAGATCGCGCAGCTTTGTTACGATGTGACGGTCCGGTTTTGTGACCGCTACATCAGCAAGCGCAGCCGGACCCACGACCAGATGGTGCAAGCTGCACGAAGCGGGGTCCAGAATATCGCCGAGGGCAGCAAGGCGAGCGGCACCTCGAAGAAAATGGAACTCAAGCTCACAAACGTCGCCCGGGCCAGCCTCGAAGAGCTCAAGCTCGACTACGAAGACTTCCTGCGGCACCGCGAGCTGCGGCTCTGGGCCGAAGAAAGTCCATCAATCGGTTCTTGTCCGCTCCGTCTTCGGCTTCCCATAGAACATGATTGCGATCCCGACGCAGATCGCCAGCGACCCGAGCCACTTGAACAGCCATCCCGGATCGTAGAGGACCTGGAGCGTCGTTTCCCCGAGGTCGTGCGGGTTCCACTCGGCCTGGGAAAACTTGTAGTTGATGCCGGTGAGGTTCGCGCCGAGCGTGCCCGGGAAGCTGGCCGGGTGGTTCATCCGTGCGGTACCGGGCTTCTTTTCGCCGGTTTTCAGATCGGTGAACTCGACGGTCGCGATAAAGTTCGACGGCGTCTCGGTCCCCTCATATCGAGGCACCTGAAAATCCACGAGCCGGAGCGAAAACGGGACCGGCCGGAGCTCGAGTCCGTAGCCGATCCGCACGACATGGCGTCCGTCGGTTAGCGAGGTGATCTGGCCGGACTCCACCCAGCGCGAATCGGCGGATTTATTTTCCGGCGACTCCAGGCGGGCGCGGAATCCCGGAACTCCCTGTTCGCCGGAAGGCAGCGGCGGGCCGGGCTTGGTGGACGAGGCGACCGCTGCCTTGGGAAAAAACTCGACGACCTCGGCCTGCCAGTCCGCCCAGCCGAGCGCAAAGGGAACTCCGGGTTTTGCCATGCCGGCGGCGACGGTGGCGCCCGATCGCAGGAGCTGAAAGTTAATGCTCTCCTTGCCCGGGGCAAGGATCAGCTCCGGTTTCCCACCCCCTCCCGCGGGGCTCACCTGGACCCGGACGAGCGCGGCCGGGTTGTTTGGCAGCGGGGATTTTGTCGCGGGCCGGCCGGCGCTCATTTCGAAGTCCGGCCAGTAGTCCTCGACCGTGACGAGCGCGGGGCCCGAGGGGACCGGCTTTTTCATGATCTCCTCGCGGCGGTAGGTCGCGCTTGTCTGGTCGGCTGCTTGAAGGGTCACCTTCTGACCGTCCGCACTCAGAACCACTCGCACCCCGCTGGAGGCTGAGCTGGAATGCACGACCGGCGCAAATTTACCGAAGACCATCTGGGTTTCGCTCTCGCTCTGGACGGGTTCCGGCAGCGAGCTTTCGAACCGGATCGTCGCCAGGCCGAAGAAGTCCTCCTGATGCGGCGCCCCTGCCTTGAGGAGCATCGGCCTGTCGAGCGACTGCCCCATCCGCGGGCTTGTAAAGCGCACGATCACTCCGGGCACGCCGTCCTCCGCAGGCACGAGCGTTTGCTCCTGGATCAGGTTGTCGCTGAAGGCATCTGCCACAATCTTCAGAGCGCTGCCGGGCACGGGGAAAACCCTCGGCTTGGACTCCGAGAGCCCTGCCGTCGCAGCGTCGAACGGCATCACATAGAGAGAGCTGTCGCTCGGGCTTTCGACCTGGATGATGCTCCGGTTCACCGTGACCTTCGTGGCGGGCGGTTTCTCCTTGTGCAGGGTCACGTTCCCCTCAAACCCGAAGTTCATCCCGATGATCGCCCCCACCAGGAGAGTGATGATCCCGTAGTGGGTGATGATAAATCCGGTGTGCTTTTTCTGCCATGGCCATCGGGTCAGGGTCACCGCAAACAGGTTGATGCAGAGGACCCCGAGCCAGATCATGAACCAAGGCGCCTTGTAAAAATAGACCTGCGCAACCTTGGTATCAAAACGCGATTCCGCAAATGTTGCGACCGCGCAGGCGATCGCGATTGTGCCGAGCAGGATGAGCGCGAGCTGGAGGGATCCCAGCCAGTGGATGATCCGCCAGGCCACCGACGTCTTCTGGCGGTCGGCAATCATCCGCCTCCGCGCGGCGGCGTCTTGGGCACTCATGCGCGCGCCCTCCTCCAGCCCTGCCAGGCCCCGCAGGCGGCAACCATGCCCAGGCACATCCCGAACATCATCGCGGCGTAGGTCGCAAAAAATCCGGCCTGCGGAAATTCTACAGGAACCTGGGCCATGATCCCCGCCGCCAACTCCATGCCGACGAGCATCCCGACGAGCCCGGCCAGCCAGCACCAGACCCGGCTGCGCGAAGGGGGTTCTAAAAATATTCCAGGCACCGAGGCGGCCAGCATCGAGGCATCCATCCAGCTCAGGCGGGCAAAAAGCCCAAGGCCCATATTTGATTTGGCGCACCCGCACAGGCACGCCCCGTCGCGAACGACGGCGGCAAACCCGGCGTCCGCCCACCATCCGGCCAGCATCGCCAGGCCGCCGATGGAAAACATTGCGACAGCCATTTCCGCGAATCCGGAGAGCGGGCGGCGCGAGATCCAGAACGCGAGCCCGGCCCCGGCCGCCAGAAAGAGGACCACGAAACCCACAGCTGCGGGACCCTGAAATCCGCCGAGGTAAACGAGGACCGGACCCTGGGCTGCCAGCGCGCCGCAGAGCGCAAGCGTCCACCAGGGCAGGGCAGGCCGGGCGGCCCGGCTCGGCCGCAGCGCCCGCCACGTCACGGTAAAGCTCGACGCCAACATCAGCAGGGCGGCGGCGACCGGATGGATGATCCCCGCCGCAGCCAGCGTGATGCCGACCGCGTTGTACGCTGCCGCAAACCTCAGGTTCCCCCGGATCGTACGAACCGCCTGTCGGGAGCGCTCGAGAGCGAACGGGATGGCCCCGAGGTCGGTGATCTCGGCGGACGCCGTCTCCCGCGCGAGCGCGCTGCCGCTGCCGATCGAAATCGCGATGTCGGCCTCGGACATCGCGGGAGCATCGTTGACGCCATCTCCGATAAATGCGACCCGGCGGCCTTGCGCTTTGAGCCCTGCGACGAGCTCCGCCTTTGCATCCGGGGTGAGCCCGGCATGTACGCTGGGCAGCCCGTGAATCGCAGCCGCTTCCGCCCGGTCGCCGGTCATGACCTCGCAGCGGATCCCAAGCGCTTCGATCTGCCGCAGCGTTTCCCTGGCCGAATCGCGCAGCTTTTCCCTGAGCATCGCGATCGCGGCGATCCGCTGGTTGCGGACGACGTAGACGAGGTGGGCCGCAGACCCAACAAGCGCGTTGGCCAACTTCGCTGCTGCGGCACGCTGTCCCTCGGGCACGACATCCAGGTTGCCGATGCGCAGCTCATCTTCCCCCACCGTCCCGGCGATCCCGGCTCCGGGCAGGAGGGTGCTGGCGGCGGCGGCAACACCCGGAACGCGAAACGCGCGGGCGACGGGATGGTTGCTGGAGGCTTCAAGCGATGCCACCGCTCCGAGCAGCCACTGGCGGTTCTCCCCCCCGGCCTGCACAAAATCCACCCGTTCCAATTCCTCCTCCCCGAGCGTTCCCGTTTTGTCGAAGACCACGGTATCGACGCCGGCCAGGCGCTCGATGAGGTTGCTGTCCCTCGGGATCACGCCCCGGGTCGCGAGCGCGGCGAGCGCCGACCAGATCCCGACCGGCGTTGCCAGCCCCATCGAACACGGGCACGCGACGACGAGCACGGCCAGCGCATGAAAGAGCCCAACCATCGCCCCGTCACGCCACGCCCAGAACCCGAACGTCGCCACAGCAATCGTCAGGACGGCGGGCAGAAACCACGCCACAATTCGGTCGGCCTCGCGCTGGAGGTCGGACGGCCGCTCCTGAGCCTCGCGGACCCGCCGGATCAGGGCATCAAGCCTGCGGGCGTTGCCGGAAACCGAGGAGACAATCGTGAACATCCCGTCCACCGAAAAACACCCGGCCAGCACCTGGTCGCCCGGACGTTTCACCACCGGGAACGGCTCGCCGGTCAGCGCCGTCTCCTGCACAAACCCCACTCCCTCGACGATCTCGCCATCGGCCGGGATCGCTCCGGCCACCCGGACGAGAAGCCGGTCGCCCGCTGCGATCTCGCTGGACGGAACCACGGCGGTCGTGCCGTCAGGCATCACCCGCTCGCACTTGTCAAATTCCTCGCCGAGCGAGCGCGCCGCCTCGAGCGCCGCGCTCCGGCGGCGCTCGCCAATCAGCTTCCCAAACGTGTAGATCGCAACCAGAATCGCAACGACCTCGTAGTAAACATGCCCCTGCCCGGTGAGCGTACAGTCCACCGACGCGGCCATGGCGCCGGCGATGCCAAGCAGGAAGAGCTGCTCCATAACGATCCGCCCCTGCATCAAAGCCCCGACGGCCGCCCGCCAGATCGGAAGCCCGGCCAGAAGAAAAACCAGGACCGCCGACGCCGCAAGCACGCCGTGGATCACGAGCCGGGCGGTGCCCGTCGGCGGAGATATATTGGCCGCCAGCCCGAAGACCATCGATTGCCCGGCCACCAGCCCGGCCACGGCCAGCCGAAACCATTCCCCCGACGACGGACGGTCGGAAGGCGTGGGGTTTGAGCAGGCGCAGCAGGACGACATAAAACGGAGTACCGTAGGATTGAAGGTAGGGATTTGCAACCCCCGGCAACCGATTTGGCCCCCGCGCAAGAATGGGGCATCGACTACACGAACACCCGATATCACAGATTATTTGTGCGGCCGCACAGATAATCTGAAATTCGCGCGCGCGCTGCCTCGTTCAGCGGGCTACGCCAGAAGGCGGCCGTTTTCCAGCGTGAACACCACGTCGCTCGCAGACCGCTCGGCCCAATCGAGAAACGTGGTTGTGATCAAGGTCTGGCTACGGGTCGGCAGCGACGCCAGGAGCCGGTTGCGACGGACCGGGTCGAGCTCGCCGAAAATATCGTCGAGAAGGAGGATCGGGGCGCGGTGCTGGACGGCTTCCAGGTGGCGGGCCTGCGCGAGCTTGAGGGCGAGAGCGATCCCCCTCTGCTGGCCTTCGGAGGAAAACCCCGCTGCGGGAAGCCCGTTGAGCGTGAGCTCGATATCGTCCCGGTGCGGGCCCACAACCGTTTGCCTCAGCCTTTCCTCCTGCGCGCGGGCCTCTTCCAGCGCGCTGGCAAAGCTTGAAGCGACGCCGGGTTTGTAAACCATCGCGAGCTCGTCCGCCCCTCCGCTTACCTCGCGGCAGGCGGCGAGCGCGCGCGGCATCAGGTCGTCAACCAGCGCCGCGCGGGCGGCTAGAAGAACATCTCCGGCCTCGAGCAGCGGCGCATCAAAGGCGGCGATTTCGCGGCGGGGACGGCCCTCCTTGAGCAGCGCGTTTCGCGAGCGCAGCGCGCGCTCGTACGCGCGCATCGACTTCCGATACCCGGGCACACACTGCATCCCCAGAAAATCCAGGAACCTCCTCCGGAGCGATCCGCTGCCCCGCACCAGCTCAAGGTCGGTATTCGCAAACCACGCCACCCGCGCCACATCGAGGTAGTCGTCGGTCCGGGACTGCGGCTTCGAATCCAGCGTGATCGTACGACCCTCGGCCGCGTACCGGCATGTCAGGTGCGACCCTCCACAATGCCCGTCCAAGGCAAACCCCGGCCTCGAAAATTGCACCGCCTCGCCGAGCGAACCCGTCCGCGGCGACTGCAGGCGGAGCAACACGCAGACCGCCTCCAAAATCGACGTCTTCCCCTGCGCGTTCGCCCCCGAAATAAACGTGCGACCGCTGCCGGGAGAAAACTCCAGGACGTCGAAACACCGGAACTGGTGGAGTCGCAGGTCGGCAAGCACCCGCGCATCATGCCCGCCCCCGCCCGGACGTCAAACACCGGAATTTTTTGGGAACGAACACGCCGGCGTGGACGGACGACCGCTGGCTTCCGGGTGGCGCTAAATTTTCTTGCCCCGCATGGAAAACCACGCAATGTAGGTGCTCAGGTTGTTTCCTTCAAAATCGTTGGTGAGGTGGCTGAGTGGTCGAAAGCAGCGCTTTGCTAAAGCGCCGTACTCCAAAAGGGTACCGGGGGTTCGAATCCCCCCCTCACCGTATTTTAAAGGCTCTGAAAAATAGGAACCGCCATCCAGCGGGAAAGGTTGGCGCTGGGCATGCACCGTCAGGCAGATGTCTTTACCTTCCCCGTTTTGCCCTCCTCTCAAAGGATGTCCAAAGTTTGATTTGGAATTTTTTGGCCGTCCTGATTGCCTGCTGTGAGGTATGCCGAGTGAATCAAAACCTCTCTCCTGGATCGCGATCGTCGGATGGGCGGCTGTGGTCGCTGGGTGCGTCGGTTCTGTCGCCATCCTGGCGATGTCGCGCGGGGAGCCGGTCAACGCGCTCTGGATTGTCATTGCTTCGGCGTGTGTTTTTGCCATCGCGTGGCGGTTCCACTCCGCATGGCTGATGGCGAAGGTCCTCACGCTCGACGACACCCGCGCGACGCCGGCGGTCGAGCAGGAGGACGGGAAGGATTTTGCACCCACGAACCGGTGGGTTGTTTTCGGGCACCATTTTGCGGCGATTGCGGGGCCGGGCCCGCTGGTCGGTCCGGTGCTGGCCGCGCAGTTCGGGTTCCTGCCGGGCATGCTGTGGATCCTGATTGGCGCGACGCTCGGCGGGGCGGTGCATGACAGCATCATCCTCTTCTGTTCGGTGCGGCGCGGGGGCAAATCGCTGGCCCGGATGGTGCGCGACGAGGTCGGGCCGTTCGCCGGGTTTGTGGCCCTGGTGAGCATTCTGGCGATCATGGTCATCCTGCTGGCGGTGCTGGCGCTGGTTGTGGTGAAGGCGCTGGCGGAGAGCTCGTGGGGGCTCTTCACGATCGCGGCGACGATCCCGCTTGCCATGGTGATGGGCCTCGGGATGAAGCGCGAGTGGGCGGGGATGAAGGTGATCAGCTCGATCGGCGTCGCGGGCCTCCTGCTTTCGGTCCTGGGAGGCCGCTGGATCCAGGGCACGGGGGTTGAGGCCTGGTTCCACTGCAGCGAGGTCTCGCTGGCGTGGCTCATCATGGGGTACGGGCTTCTGGCCTCGGTGCTGCCTGTCTGGCTCCTCCTCGCCCCCCGCGACTACCTGAGCTCTTTTCTAAAGATCGGGGCGGTTGGGTTTCTGGCGGTGGCGATCCTGGTGATTGCGCCGGAGCTGCAGATGCCCTCGGTGACGAAGTTCATCGACGGCACAGGCCCGGTCTTCGCCGGCGCGGTTTTTCCGTTTTGTTTCATCACGATCGCCTGTGCGGCGGTCTCCGGGTTCCACGCGATCATCGCATCCGGCACGACGCCAAAGCTGCTCGCCCGCGAAAAGGATATCCGGCTCGTCGGCTACGGGGCGATGATCACCGAGATGCTCGTCGGGATCATGGCGCTCATCGCCGCCAGCACGATGCCGCCGGGAGAGTATTTTGCGATCAACATGAAGGGCGAGCCGGCCGCGGTGGTCGCGAAGGTCACGGCGCTCGGGTTCCCGGTCACCGAGCAGCAGATGGCCGACCTCGCGGCCAATGTCGGCGAGAAATCGATGATCGGGCGGACCGGAGGGGCCCCGACCTTTGCCGTCGGGATGGCGCAGATGTTTTCCCGTCTCGTGGACAATCCGACCGCGATCGCGATCTGGTACCACTTCGCGATCATGTTTGAGGCGCTCTTCATCCTGACGACGATCGATGCCGGAACGCGCGTTGGGAGGTTTCTCGTGCAGGATTTGCTCGGCTACGCGTGGCGGCCGCTGGGCCGAACCGACTCGACGTGGGGGAACCTCGTGGCCAGCGTCGCGTTCGTCGGGGCCTGGGGATATTTTCTCTATCAGGGAGTCATCGACCCGCTCGGCGGCATCAACTCGTTCTGGCCGATCTTCGGCGTGGCCAACCAGCTCCTTGCCGTGATCGCCCTCTCGCTCGGCACCACCATCCTCCTCAAGATGGGCCACCGGCGCACGATCTGGGTCCCGATCGTCCCACTCGGCTGGCTGCTCGTCGTCACCATGACCGCCGGGCTTCAAAAGATTTTTGCGGCCGACCCGCGGCTCGGGTTTCTGAGCGCGGCGCGCGAGCTCGGCGGCCGGATCGCGGCCGGCGGAACGCCCGCCCAGATGGATGCGTGGCAGCACCAGATCCTCAACAACCAGGTGAACAGCGTGGTGACGGCGACCTTTCTGGTGCTGGTCGTCCTGATCGTCTGCGCCAACGCGCGGGTCTGGTGGCGGATCCTAACTTTCAAACCCGTCCGCCCGCTTCAGGAAGAACCATTTGTCACTCTCCCCGCCGGAACCTGACCACATGCCAAACCGCCTCCCCGCCATCTTAGGATTCACCGCCGTTGCCCTCGGAGCTTTTGGAGCTCACGGGCTCAAGCATCTTTTGGCCGCCCATGACACGGCCGCGATTTGGCAGACCGCCGTCCTCTACCACCTCGCCCATGCGGTCGCATCGCTCTGGGCGTCGGACCGCCGGCCGGCCGTCGCCTGGGTCTGGGCAGCCGGGATCACCATTTTTTCCGGGTCCCTCTACGTGCTCGCGCTCACCAACCTGCGCTGGCTCGGGGCGATCACGCCGATCGGCGGGATCCTCCTCCTCGCCGGCTGGGCGATGATCTTCACGACAAAAAATAAAGTGTCTTGATTAAGCGGCCGCTGCGGGCGCCCGGGGTGCGGCTTTGCGGAGCGTGCGGCGCAGCCGGAAGGCGAGCGCGATGGCAGCCACGGTGAGGCCGACGACAAACCCCATCCAAACCCCGCGCGCACCCACGCCGAGGGCAAAGGCAGCCGACCACGAGACCGGAAGCGCCACGACCCAGTAGGACATCACCCCGATCCACATCGGGGCCCGCGTGTCTTCAAATCCCCTCAGCGCCCCCGAGCAGACGACCTGGATCCCGTCCACGATCTGAAAGATTCCTCCGACAACGAGAAGCTGAGCCGTGAGGAGAAGGACGGCGGCGTCGGAGACAAACCAGCTCGCGATGGTCTTGCCGCCGAGGAACAACGCGATTCCTGTCGCGCCCATGAACGCGAGGGTCAGGCCGAGCGAGCCAATCATGAGCGGCCGGAGCGCGTCCAGCCGTCCGCTTCCCCTGGCATGGCCGACCCGCACGCAGACTGCCTGGGACAGCCCCAGCGGCACCATGAATGTGGTCGCCACGCACGTCAGAGCGATCTGGTGCGCCGCGAGGGCATCCACGCTGATCCAGCCCATCATGATCGAGCCGAACGCAAACCCGCTCACCTCAAAGAGGTGGAGGGCCCCGGCGGGAAGCCCGATCGCGAGCACCTTTTTCGCCGCAGGCCAGATGCCCGGAGCCAGCCAGCGGACGGGCCAGGACGGGCGCAGGCGCGCGGAAACGAACGGATAAAAGAGAATGCTTCCCATCACCGCGCAGCGGGCCGCCAGCGTCGCCCAGCCGGCCCCGGCGAGCCCGAGCGCGGGCGCCCCCCAATTTCCGAAGATCAGGATCCAATTCAAAAACGCATTGAGCCCGACCCCGGCCATCATGATCCAAAACGGAACCCACGGGCGTGCGAGCGCCTCGCAGAAATTTTTGGTGACGGTGGTGAAAAAGACCGGGACCAGCGACCACGCGCAGATGATCAGGTACGTCGAGACGTCGGCGTTGACTTCCGCCGGCTGGCCGAAGCCGTCGAGGTGCGGGACGAGCGCGTAGATTCCGGCCAGCACGCCAAGCGAGAGCAGCGAGGCGATGGCAACCCCCCCGCGCACGCCGCCTGCCGCGCGGTCCAGCTCGCCCGCGCCATGCGCATGGGAGACGATCACGCTCACCGCCGAAAGCAGGCCGAACCCGAACACCAGCGGGACCGAGAGAAGCGTGTTGGCAAACCCGCACGCCCCGAGCGGCACGACGCCGATCCGCCCGACCATGATCGTATCGACCCAGCCCATCAGCATCTGCCCGACATGGCCAACGATGATCGGAAGCGCCAGCGCGACCGTGCGGCGGGTCTCTGAAAAAACCGCCATCAATCCTCGACTTCGAGAACCAGCGCCCCGGGTTCGACCTTCAGGCTTTTCACTCCCTGCAGGACGCCCCCCCCGTTGCCGAGAGCGTCGCCGAGAAGGTTTTCGCCTTTGATCCCGCCCAGCCAGGCCTTCGGAAGGCTCAGCCCAAAAATCGTGATGTCCTCCAGGATCGCGTACGGCTGGCCCTGCCCGCCGATCGACACCCGAAACCGTCCGCGCATCCGAAAGATCGTCCCCGCCCCGACCGGGAAATCCTCCGGGATCGGGAGCGCGAGGTAGGCATTTACGGCATCCTTCGCAAACTCCAGGCGCACCTTGTTCCCCAGGTCGGTATTCTGGTTGAGCAGGCCATTGACCTCCCGGTCGGTAAGCCGAAGGACCTTCGTGCCAGGAACATACGTGGATCCGTCGGAAGCGGGCATGCTGGCAGCCTGGGTCCCGGAGGGGAGGGGAGCTGGTGCGGCGGACTCCGGTCCAACGGACACCGATGAGAGAGGCACCGATGAGGAGGCAGGCGTGAGCGGGATCGTGCCACCCTCGAGCTCGCGGATTTTTTTCTCGACCGTGGCCTGCTCCTGCGGGCTGAGCACGACCGGGCGGATCGGGCGCTGGATCCACCAGAGGGCGGCCGCCACGCCTGCGATGACGAGGAGCAGCACCAGCAAAAACGCGCCGCATCCCAGCACCCATGGGCTTCGAAGTTTGTTGGGGGCTTTTGGCGGGTTCTCCATAGAGCTACGGCCGCGCATTGGCGGCGGCGACCCGGCTCCCCCATTCGAGGAGTTCGGACGTGCAGTCATCCCGGTCGAGCGCACACTCGATGAGCACCGGGCCATTGTGCGAGCGCGCCTTGGAAATCGCCTCCGCCAGCTCGCCTGCCGTCCCCGCCCGAAGGCCAAGGCCGTTGCCGTCGTCCGCATTAAAGACGGCCATCAGGCCGGCATAGTCCCAGTTTTTGATGTTGTTGTACGGCCCGTCATGGATTTCGACCTCGATCGTGTACCCCCGGTTATTCAGTAGAAAGATGATCGGATTTGCGCCGTGGCGGATCATGGTCGAGACCTCCTGGGCCGTGAGCTGGAATGATCCGTCGCCGATGAGGGCGACTGTGCGGCGGCCGGCTCCACCCCCGAGCGAAACGCCCAGCGTTGCCCCGGTCGCCCATCCGATCGACCCGTACTGCATCTGGAAAAAATACCGGCACCCGCGCGGCAGGGTGAGCTTCTGCCCGTTGAACCACGAGTCTCCGGTTTCGATGACCAGATCCGTCTCGCCGGTCAGCAGGTTTTGAACCTGGCGGCGCAGCTCGCGCAGCGCGAGCGGAACCGCCTCGGATGCCGGGATTGCCGCAGCCAGAGGCTCGTGCTGGCGGCGGAAGCTGACCAGTGACATGTCGTTCGCAGTCACCTTCTGCGCCAGGGCCTCCAAAAACTCCGCGAGCCGGAGCCCGGAAAATTCGGCGTTCGGGAGGCGCAGGAATTCCGGCCCGGCGTGGATCAGTTTTGCGGCCGGATTGAGCGTTGTCCACCCGGTCGTCGTGTAGTCGTTGAAGACAGGGCCTGCAAAAATCTGGCAGTCGCTCGACTCGATGATCTGCGAGCAATTCGGGCTGCTGACTTCCCCCCAGTAGGTGCCGATAAATGAGGGGTGGTCTTCGGGGAACAGGCCCTTGGCATCGGGCATCACGGCGACGGCGCAGCCGAGCGCATCGGCCAGATGCAGGAATGCCTCGCCGGCGCCCGCGCAGCGCAGCTTGGAGCCGGCAACAAGCACCGGCTTGACGGCGGCGGAAATCCTCGCAGCGGCCGCCTCGACCGCCGCAGAAAGCGCGGCCGGATCGCACGTTGGCACTGCCGGCGGGAACGAGAGCGGCGACGGCGCAGGGACCTCTACCCCGGCCAGGTTGCACGCGATCTCGAGATAGACCGGCTTGCGCCTGGCCAGGCACGTCGTGATCGCCGCATCGATCAGGCGTGGCGCATCCTCGGCATGGCGGATCTGAAAGACCCCGCCGACCACCGGCTCAAAACACCGCGCAACCGCATACAGGTCGTGATCGCCGGTCGTGTGGTGCAGGAGATGGTTCTCCGCCGCATCGTTCGAATTCGGACCGCCGGACACGACCAGGACCGGGAGGTCGTCGGACGATGCGCCCGCCGCCGCGTTGATCACGCTCAGCCCGCCAACCATATAAGTCACCACCACCACCGAAAGACCGCCGGTCGCCCGCGCGTGGCCGTCCGCCGCATACCCGGCATTGAGCTCGTTGCAGCAGCCGATCATCCGCAGATCCTTCAAAAGGCAGTCGAGCAAAACCAAATTAAAATCGCCCGGCACAGAAAAAAATTCGCGGGTCCCGGCCTGTGCGATCCGGGCGGCCAGGTACGATCCGATCTTTGTTGTTTTCATGGTTTGATGCGCTGGGGATTTTATCTGTTTCGTGAGGGTTTGACTTCCTCGCCATTCTCGCCGCCCCCCGCCCCGAAGTCAACTTTCCTGCCTTTCCTTCTCTTCATGGTAAAGTTATTTTCTGTTTCGTGAGTGGACTGTGCGGCTCGCGGGCCGGGCGAGAATCGCGGTGGACTGGCGCGCGATTTCGGGTACCGTCGTCGGCGGATGACAACTGACTCAAGAATCCGGCAGCTTGCGGGCGGGGTGGCGGAGGGACGGTCGGCCGAGCTGATTGCCGATATGATGGAGACGGCGCTGAAGCTCGGGCGCGACGGGGCCTCGATGGCCGAGCTCAAGCTCATGAGCCGCGCGCTGCGCGAGATGCGCTACGCCTCGCACGTCTTTTCGAAGTACCAGGGGATCCACAAGGTCGCCGTATTCGGAAGCGCGCGGACCCGGCCGGAGGCGGAGGAGTACAAGCTCGCAAAGAGTTTTGCCGCGAAGATGGTCGAGAAGGGATTCATGGTCATCACCGGCGGCGGGGATGGGATCATGGGCGCCGCGCAGGAGGGGGCCGGCGCGGAAAAAAGCTTCGGCCTGAACATCCGGCTCCCGTTCGAGCAGGGGGCGAACGAGACGATCCACGGGGACCCGAAGCTCATCAACTTTAATTACTTTTTTACCCGCAAGCTGAACTTCGCGAAAGAAACCCACGCATTTGCGCTTTTTCCGGGCGGCTTTGGAACCCACGACGAGGGGTGCGAGATCCTCACCCTCATGCAGACCGGCAAGATGCCGATCGTCCCGGTGATCATGCTCGACCGGCAGAACGGGTACTACTGGGAGACGTGGCGCCGGTTTATCGTGAACGACCTCCTCGATCTCGGGCTCGTCTCGCCGAGCGACTTCCACCTCTTCCACATCACCCACGATGTCGACGAGGCGGTCGGGATCATCACACGGTTCTACAAGGTCTTCCATTCGTACCGCTGGGTGCGCGAGAAGATGGTCATCCGCATCCGCAAACCCCTCAGCCGCGCGGCGGAGGACGACCTGAACACCCGCTTTGCCTCCCTGCTTGTGTCCGGCCGGATCGTCCAGGCCGCCCCGCTTCCGGAGGAACGCGACGACCATCACCTCGCCTTGCTCCCCCGGATCGTCCTCACCCCGCAGAAAAGAGATTTTGGCTCGATCCGCCTGCTCATCGATGCTATCAATACCTCGGAGACCATCCTATGAACCGACGCGCCTTCCTCGCCACACTCGCCGCCACCCCTGCCGCCGCCTTCGCCGAAAAGCCGAAGGACCCGCCCAGGCAGGTCTTTGGAAAAATCCAGTTCGTGACCAGCTTCCCGGACTACAAAGTCGAGGTCGTCGACAGCTTCCCCGACCTCAAAGTTCAAATCGTCGACTCGTTCGCCGACAAGCCGGGGAAATGGCAGATCGTCGATGCGTTCCCGGACTTCAAAATCCAGATCGTCTCGTCGTTCCCGGACCTCAAGATCCAGTTCGTAAAGAGCTTCCCCGGACCGGCCTGATCGGCCGGCCCGCGGTGCGATGTTATCCCGGATCAGGATTTTGCCCGCGAAAAAGGCGAAAAAAGAAAAAGAAATGTGCGCACCCCTGCTGCGGGAGCGGTGTTCCTGAATAGCTATTTCGGGCGCACGCTTCTCTACTTGGGTGCGCCGATGGGCTGGATCCGCAAGGGCGCTGCCACCCCCGCAGGCGTTCCCGCTGCCTGAGCTGCGGCAAATCAGAAATGGCAGGACGGAGGTTCCGGCTCGAGCCTGGCCCGGAAAACCTTGGTGAGGACGGGCACGAGGACATAGGTCATGGGCCAGAATATTTGCCCGGCGCAGGCAGCGGGTAAAGGAGATCCATCTTCAGATCTTACCGGATTTAGGAAGGTGTACAAAGGGGATTCCTCCCGGAACCCCCCCCATGACACAGGGGGCGAAAAACTTTTTTCAAAATACCTGCAAATTATTCTTGCCTCTCGGAAGTCGATTCGTAAACTCCTCCCTCCCGCGAGCTGTCGGGTGGATGCAATGACCACGTAAGCGTGGTTTTTTTGTCCCCGGATGCAAAACACGAGGTCTCTCGGGAAACTTTTTGAAATGAAAACGCACAATGACATTCCTGCCGCCGCCGTCTCCAGAGGGGACGACGCAGCGGATTGTCCGCAGACGAACAGACCATGAGCGCGACCGTCCTGACCGCCGCCGATGCAGAGAAGGCGAAGATCCAAATCATCACTGAAGAAGCCAAGGGCCGCCAGGCCGTCCATGACGTTGTTGTGGCGATCCAGGCGGCGCGCCGAAGCGGAACCGCCTGCGCCAAGACGCGCGGCGATGTCAACCTGTCCGGCCGCAAGCCCTGGCGCCAAAAGGGCACCGGGCGCGCCCGCGCCGGCTCATTCGCCAGCCCGATCTGGGTTGGCGGCGGAGCAGCCCACGGCCCGAAAGTCCGCGACTATACGAAGAACACGCCGAAGGCGGTCAAGAAGCTCGCCTTCCGCAAGGCGCTCAGCGCGCGCATCCTCGATGGGGATGTCCTCATCGTCGAGTCGTTCGCCGTTGCGGAGCCGAAGACGAAGCTCTTTGTCTCCCTTCTCGATGCGACCGCCGCCGAGGCGCGCAAGACGCTCATCGTCTCCGCATCGTTTGACGAGGTGACCTTCAAAGCCGCCCGCAACGTCAGCAAGGCCCAGCTCACCCGCGCCGAGGACGTCAACACCGAGCAGCTCCTCGCGTTCGATAAAATTGTCCTCACCAAGGACGCCCTCGTAAAAATCTCCGAAAGGCTCGCGTCATGAACGAAGTCCACGACCATATCCAGTCCGTCCTCCTCACGGAGAAAGCCACCCTCCTCTCGGAGAAGCTCAACAAGTACGTTTTCCGCGTCAGCCCGGCAGCGAACAAGCTCCAGATCAAGCGCGCCATCGAGGTCATCTTCAAGAAGAAGGTTGTCGATGTGAACACCGCGAACTACGCCGGGAAGAAAAAGCGCGAGCGCCGGGCCGACTTCGGCCGCCGTCCGCACTGGAAAAAGGCAATCGTCACGCTGAAGGCCGGCGAAAAGCTCGACCTCGTCTAAGGAACTACCATGGCACTCAAGACTTTTAGACCACTCACCCCGGCCAGCCGGTTCAAGGCGCTCCCGGATTTCGCCGAGATCACCAAGGACAAGCCGGAGAAGAAGCTCACCGAGCCGCTCAAGAAGACCGGCGGCCGCAACAACCAGGGCCGCATGACGATGCGCCACCGCGGAGGCGGCCACAAGCGCCGCTACCGCATCATCGATTTCAAGCGCACCAAGCGCGACATTGTCGCAGAGGTCATCGCGATCGAGTACGATCCTAACCGATCAGCCCGCATCGCCCTGCTCCAGTACTCCGATGGCGAGAAGACCTACATCCTGGCTCCTGCCGGCCTCTCGGTCGGCACCAAGGTGAGCGCCGGAGAAAAGGCGGACCCCTCGGTCGGCAATGCGCTCCCGCTCAAGTCGATCCCGCTCGGCTCCTCGATCCACAACGTCGAGCTCACCCCCGGCCGCGGCGGCCAGATCATCCGCAGCGCCGGCTCGGTCGCCATCCTCGCCAACCGCGAGGGAGGGTACGCGCTCGTCAAGCTCGCCTCCGGAGAAATCCGCCGGGTGAACGAAAACTGCTTCGCCACGATGGGCCAGGTCGGAAACACCGACCACATGAACGTCTCTTCGGGCAAGGCCGGCCGCACACGCTGGCTGGGCCGCCGTCCGCACGTCCGCGGAATGGTCATGAACCCGGTCGATCACCCGATGGGTGGCGGCCAGGGCAAAAGCAAGGGCGGTGGCGGACGCCACCATCCGATGTCGCCTTGGGGCCAGCTCGCCAAGGGCTTCAAGACCCGCCGCAAACACAAGCCGACCGACCGGTTCATCGTCCAGCGCCGGAAAGCCAAAGCCAAGAACTAATCATGTCACGCTCGCTCAAAAAAGGCCCGTTCGTCGAGTGGAAGCTCCTCGATAAAATTGACCGGATGACCGAATCCGGCGTTAAGAAACCGATCAAAACCTGGTCCCGCCGGAGCACAGTGACTCCGGACTTCGTAGGGCACACGTTCAACGTCCACAACGGGAAGACCTTCATTCCTGTGTTCGTGACCGAGAACATGGTCGGCCACAAGCTCGGCGAGTTTTCGCCGACCCGCATCTTTAAGAAACACGGTTCTCACACCGCGAAAGTGACGAAATAGTCCGATGAGAGTTGTCGCCCAGGCGGCAGCGCTCCTCGTCCTGTCGGCGGTCGCAAGATCACCGGCCCAGGACAACCGCTCTTTGACAGATTTTGAATACGCCCGGCTGGGACAGGAGATAACTGTTCCGACCGAGAATGAGGCTGCTCCGGAAAGTCTAGAGGAACGCCTGGTGCTGGCTCGCGCCTCCATCAAGGCGCTCACCGAAGCCCTCGCCATGGCCAACAGCGAAGGGGAGGTCTTCAAGCGCCAGTCCGCCGACCTCCAGCTCAAGCTGGATGCCTACGGCCTAGCGGGCTTGGAAAAAGAGCCCGGAAAGCTCGAGCAGCGGCTGCTTTCCGCAGTCCGCGACCTTCGCGTCCTGAAAAAGCAGAACGAGGATGCGACCGCGCAAATCGTGCGGCTCTCCGAGGCGGTCCAGATGCTCATCAAGACGACCGACGGAATCGAGCCGCAGGCCAGGATGAGCGTTGAAGCCGAACTGCGAAAGACCAACGAAGTCCTCGGATCACCCTCTGTGGCGAAAGCCCAGAGCCTGGAAGCAAACCTCTCGGATGGCATGGTTGTCGACCTCAAGGAGGACCTCTCACTCATTGTTGCAAACATCGGAACCAGGCACGGGGTCAAAGTCGGCATGCCGTTCCAGGTGTGGCGCGAGAACAAGCTCATCGGAACCGTCCGCATCGTGGATGCGCGGGACCGGGTCAGCGGCGGAATTATTCAAAATCTTGAAACAGAAAAAGAGCCGGTAAAAACCGGCGACCGCCTTCGGGTGGATGCCCGGCAGTAGCGGGCGAAACAAGAAAACTCACCACCACAAAATCTCCAATCAACCTTCGACAGAACATCCGTTAGGGCTCCCCCGGGGCCGCTAGTGGTGATCAACAAGTACAACAACGACATGCAGGTAAAATCCATTTACAGGTTTGCACGAATCTCGGCCTTCAAGGCCCGCGAGGTGACCCGTGAGATCCAGGGCCTTCCGGCAACGGACGCGCTCGACCTCCTCCGGTTCACCCCGAAAAAGGCCGCGCTTCTGGTCACCAAGACGCTTAAGAGCGCGATCGCCAACGCCGAGAACAACAACAACCTCAACGCCTCGACGCTGGTCGTGAAAGAGGCGGTCGTTGGCGAAGGAGCCACGCTCAAACGCTCGCAGCCGAAGGCCCGCGGCAGCGCCGGCCCGATCCGCAAGCGCACCAGCCACATCCGGATCATCCTCACCGACGAGATCGAAATCAAACGCCGCGAGCCCGCGGCAAAAACCAAAAAACCCCGCGCCCGGAAGGCCGCTGCCAAGCCCGCGCCCGTCGCCGCCGCAGAAACTGAAACCTCCGCCCCCGCTGCGGACTCGAAGGAATAAACCATGGGACAAAAAGTCAACCCGATCGGATTTCGTCTCCCCGTCACTCGTGACTGGGGATCGCGGTGGTACGCCTCGCGCAAAGATTTCGCCGACTACCTTCTCGCCGATGCCAAGATCCGCGAGGCCCTCAAGAAGAAGCTCAAGCAGGCCGCCGTCGCCCGGATCGTCATCGAACGAGCCTGGAACAGCCTGCGCGTCACGATCCATACCGCCCGCCCCGGTGTCGTCATCGGACGCCGCGGATCGGAGATCGAAAGCCTGACCAAGGAGATCAGCGACCTCGCCGGCGGGAAGTCGGTCAAGGTCGACATCGTGGAGATCAAGAGCCCCGACCTTGACGCCCAGCTGGTTGCTGAGAACGTCGCGTCGCAGCTCGAGCGCCGCATTTCCTTCCGCCGCGCCATGAAGCGCGCGGTGCAGATCTCGATGGAGCAGGGGGCCCTCGGCATCAAGATCCGCTGCTCCGGCCGCCTTGGCGGCGCTGAGATCGCCCGCACGGAATGGTATCGCGAGGGCAAGGTCCCGCTCCACACCCTCCGTACCCCGATCGACTACGGCTTCACCGAGGCCATGACTGTTGCCGGCAAGATCGGCATCAAGTGCTGGATTTGCAAGAAGCAGGAGGAGGCGGAGCCCGTCAAGGTCGAGCCGTCCCGCAAACCCGAAACCAAAGAATCCGCCGCGGCGACCGCCTGAGCACCAACATCTTAGAAGGGAACTGACATGCCATTGATGCCCAAACGCGTGAAATATCGCAAGACCCAGCGGGGCAGCCGCAAGGGCCTCGCCACACGCAATATCCGTATTGACTTTGGTGAGTTCGGGCTCCAGACGCTCGAACGTGCCTGGATCACGAACACCCAGATCGAAGCCGCCCGCGTCGCCCTGACCCGCAACATGAAACGGAAAGGGAAGCTCTGGATCCGGATCTTCCCCGACAAGTCCGTGACCGCCCGCCCGCCGGAAACCCGAATGGGCAAAGGCAAAGGGCAGCCCGAGTACTGGGTCGCCACCGTGCGCCCCGGCAACATCCTTTTCGAACTCGACGGGGTCTCTGAAACCGTCGCCCGCGAATCCCTGCGCCTCGCGGCCAATAAACTCCCGGTCCGCACCCGGTTTATCGCCCGCCACCACGCCGGCTGATCCCTGCCATGAAGATTGCCGAAATTAAAGAACTGACCGCCAAGGAGCTCCTCTCGCGCAAGCGCGAGCTCCGCGAGGAATACTTCCACCTCCGCGTCCAGCAGCAGAGCGGGCAGCTCGAGAAGCCGCATCTGCTCCGTGCCCTCCGCCGCAACATCGCAAAAATCGAGACCGTTCTCACCGGGAAGACCCGGACCACAACCGCAAAGTAAATGAGCGAAACCATCACCACTCCCGAGGCCCCGGCGGCGCGCGACCGCGCGCTTCGCAAGACCCGCGTCGGCGAAGTCGTGTCCGATAAAATGGACAAGACGATCGTCGTGCGCACCGTCAGCCGCGTGCCGCATCCGAAATTCGGTAAAATCACCAAGCACGTCTCCAAATTCCACGCCCACGACGAGAAAAACGAAGCCAAGGTCGGCGATCGCGTGAGCATCATGGAAACCCGTCCGCTCAGCCGCTCGAAGCGCTGGCGCCTGGTCGAAATCCTCAAGCACTGACATGATCCAGATCCGCTCCCGTCTCGATGTCGCCGATAACACCGGCGCCCGCATGGCCACGATGATCGGCGTCATCGGCAAGGCCACCGCCGACGCGCGCGTCGGCGATGTCATCACCGCCAACGTCAAGGAAGCCTCCTCCGGCGGCACCGTCAAGAAGGGCGACGTCGTCCGCGCCGTCGTGGTCCGCACCAAGCAGCCCGTACGCCGAGAGGACGGGTCGTACCTGCGGTTTGACAACAACGCGATCGTCATCATCGACAAAGACATGAACCCGCGCGGCACCCGCATTTTCGGACCGGTCGCCCGCGAGCTCCGCGAAAAGAACTTCATGAAAATCATCTCGCTCGCCCCGGAGGTCCTATGAGCCGCCCGTCCTTCCACGTCAGCCGCGGCGATACCGTCCAGGTCATCTCCGGAAACCACAAGGGTGCCACCGGCAAGGTCCTGCAGATCATCCCGGCCAAGAACCAGGTGATCATCGAGGGCGTGCGCATGATCAAGAAGCACCAGCGCAAGACCCAGGATCAGCCGAACGGCGCGATCATCGAGCGCGAGGGCCCGCTGCATATCTCCAACGTCAAGCTGGTCGAAAAAGCCGCCGCTGACAAACCGTCCAAGAAAAAGGCCGCCTAAGCCATGACCCAGGAACCCGAACTTCTCACCGAATACAAGACCCGTGTACTGCCCGCCCTCCGCGAGAAGCACGCCTATAAAAACGTCAACCAGATCCCGAAGGTCTCGAAGGTTGTCGTCAACACCTGCATCGGCTCATCCGCCGACGTCAAGGAGGCTCTGGAGATTGCCAAGACCGATCTGACGACGATCACCGGGCAGAAGCCGGCGACGACGAGCTCGAAGAAGGCGATCTCGAACTTCAAGCTGCGCGAGAACCAGGCGATCGGCGCGAAGGTCACCCTGCGCGGGCGCATCATGTACGAGTTTCTCGAGCGGCTGATCAAGACCGCCCTGCCCCGCATCCGCGACTTCCGGGGAGTTTCGACCCGCGCCTTTGACGGCAACGGGAACTACACCCTCGGCGTGACCGACCAGTCCATCTTCCCCGAGATCGAGCTCGACCGCATCAAGCGCAACGTCGGGTTCGATGTGACGATCGTCACAACCGCCAAAACCAACGAGGAGGCCAAATCCCTCCTGAGCGAGCTCGGAATGCCGTTCGCCGACAAGGTGAAGAAGGCCGTCAAGGCCGCCGAACCCGCCGCCTGACCACACTGCCATGAATGATCCCATCGCCGACATGCTGACCCGGTTGCGCAACGCCACCGGCGCCCGCAAATCCGAATTTTCGATGCCGTACTCGAAGCTGAAAAGCGAGGTCGCCAAAATCCTGAAGAAGGAAGGCTACATCACCGACTTCGAGCTCGTCACCACGGGCAAGCACCCCGAGCTGAAAATCCGCACCAAATTTGTCAACAAAACCAGCGCCATCGCCGGGCTCAAGCGAGTGAGCCGCCCGGGCCTGCGCCGCTACGTTGGAGCCGGGGAGATCCCGCGCGTCCTCGGCGGCATGGGGATCGCCGTGCTTTCGACCCCCTGCGGGGTTCTGTCCGGCCATGAGGCGCGCAAACAAAACGTGGGCGGCGAGCTGCTCGCCTACATCTGGTAACCATGTCACGCATCGGCAACAAATCCATCCCGCTCCCCGCGAGCGTTAAAGTATCCATCTCCGACGCGGGGGCCGTCACCGTCGAAGGGCCGAAGGGAAAGCTCGTCTGGAGCCTCCCCGGCAAAATCACCGCGAAGGTTGAAGGGACCGAGCTCACCGTGATCCGACCGGGCGATGCCCGCCAGGACAAGGCGCTCCACGGGCTCTCCCGCGCTCTGCTGGCCAACATGGTCACCGGCGTGAACACCGGCTTCAAGCGCGACCTCGAGATTCAGGGCGTCGGCTTCAAGGCGGCGGTCCAGGGCAAGATCCTGAACCTCAGCCTCGGCAAGTCCCATCCGATTCTTTTCCCGATCCCCGAGGAGATCAAGATCACCGTCGCCGACAACACGAAGATCACGATCGAGGGCATCGACAACCACGTCGTCGGCCAGTGCGCCGCCGACATCCGCGCCTTCTACCCGCCGGAGCCCTACAAGGGCAAGGGCGTTCGGTTCGTCGGCGAAAAAATCCGCCGCAAAGAAGGCAAAACCGTCCAATAAGCCATGCCAGACAAACGCAAAATCCGCCACGTCCGCCTGCGCAAAAAGCTCTCCGGCACCGCCGAGCGCCCGCGCCTCGCCGTCCACTTTTCCGGCCGCCACATCACGGCCCAAGTCATCGACGACGATGCGGGAAAGACCCTTGTTTCGGTCAACACCACCGAGGCGGATCTCCGCTCCGATGCGAAGTCCGGAGCCAACGTCGCAACCGCCCAGAAGGTCGGCAAGCTCGTCGCCGAGCGCGCCGCATCGAAAAAGGTCACCAAGGTCGTCTTCGACCGCGGTGGCTTCCAATACCACGGCAAGGTCAAGGCCCTGGCCGACGCCGCCCGCGAAGGCGGGTTTGAATTTTAATCATCATACATCATGCCTCCGAAACCCAGAGATAGAAGGAACTCCCGCTCCGACACGCCGAGCGAGCCGAAGGAGACGACGGAAAAAGTCGTTTTCATCAACCGTTGCGCCAAGGTCGTCAAGGGCGGCCGCCGGTTCAGCTTCAGCGCCCTGATCGTATGCGGCGACCGCAAGGGGAAGGTCGGGATCGGCTTCGGCAAGGCCAATGAGGTCAGCGAGGCGATCCGCAAAGCGACCGACGCCTCGCGCAAGCACATGGTCAAGATCGCCGTCCAGGAGAACACGATCCCGCACGAGGTGATCGGGGAGTTCGGGGGCGGCCGCGTCCTCCTGCGCCCGGCCTCGCCGGGAACCGGCGTGATTGCCGGGGGCGGGGTCCGCGCCGTCATCGAGGCGGTCGGCATCCGCGATGTCCTGGCCAAGTCGCTCGGCTCGAACAACCATGCGAACGTCGTGCACGCGACGCTCGCCGCCCTGACCCAGCTCCGCCAGAAGGAGGAGATTTTCCGCCTGCGCGGCAAAACCATCAAAGCCAAGCCGGTTGCCGAGGCAGCCGCCGCCTGATCCCATGAGACTTCACGACCTGAAACCCAACCCCGGTGCCAAGCACCGCCGCAAGCGCCTCGGCATCGGCGAAAGCTCCGGCAAAGGAAAAACGTCCGGCAAAGGCCACAAGGGCCAGAAAGCCCGCTCCGGCGGGAGCATCCGCCCCGGGTTCGAGGGCGGCCAGATGCCGATCTACCGGCGCCTGCCCAAGCGAGGGTTCAACAACGCCGCATTCAAGACGGTTTACGGGGTGGTCAACCTCGACACGCTCGAGAAGAATTTTGCGGCCGGCGACTCGGTCACCGAGGACAGCCTGCGCAAGGCCGGCCTCGTGAAAGGCCGCTTCGACGGGGTCAAAATCCTCGGCCGCGGCGAGATCACGAAGGCCCTCCATATCCTCGTTGACGAGGTCAGCGCCACCGCCCGCGAGAAGATCGAAAAGGCCGGCGGGACGGTCGAGATTCCCAAAACGGAAGCTGCCGCCAAGTAAGGCCAGATGATCGCTGCCTTCGCCAATATCTTCAAGATCCCGGAACTGCGCGCCCGCGTGCTGTTCACATTGGCGATGATTGTTGTCGTGCGCGCCGGCTCGGCGATCACGACGCCAGGCGTCAACGCCGAGGTCCTCCGCCAGTGGTTCCTCGAGCGCGCGGATGCCGCCTCCGCTGGCGGTGTGGCCGCCCTCTTCAACCTCTTCAGCGGCGGAGCGCTGGCGAACTGCGCGATCTTCTCGCTTGGCGTCATGCCGTTCATCAGCGCATCGATCATGATGCAGCTCCTGACCGCCGTGATCCCGCAGCTCGGCAAGCTCTCCCGCGAGGATGGCGGCCGCCAGAAGGTGATGCAGTACACCCGGTACGCCACGATTGGCCTCTGCATTTTTCAAGGCTACCTGCTCGCCCGCTCGTTCGAAAGCCCGCAGGCAAACCCGTTCCTGCCGGGGATCATGGACACGATCAACCGGCTTGGCCTCAGCCTGGTGCCTGTTCCCGGGTTTGGGTTTCAATTTACGACGATCATCACGATGACCGCCGGGACGATGTTTCTGATGTGGATCGGCGACCAGATTACCGAGCGGGGGATCGGGAACGGCGTCTCGCTGATCATCACGATCGGCATCCTCGCCCAGCTCCCTGCCGGCCTCATCCAGGCTTGGCGGACGTTTGTGCCCTCAGCGGCGGACGCCCAAACCGCCGTGAGCCCGGTCGTGCTCGTCCTGATGATCGGGTTCCTGGTATTTGTGATTGCGGCCGTCATTGCGGTGACCCAGGCGCAGCGAAAGATCAGCATCCAGTACGCGAAGCGCGTTGTTGGCCGGAAGGTCTACGGCGGGCAGACCCAGTACATGCCGCTCAAGATCAACTATGCCGGCGTGATGCCGATCATCTTTGCCCAGGCAATCCTGCTTTTCCCGTCCACGATCTTCAACATGGCGTTCCCCGGGCAGCGCTGGGCGCAGGAGCTCTCGAACCTTCTCACCTACGGATGGCTGCACTATGTGCTCTACGCGGTGATGATCTTCTTCTTCAGCTACTTCTGGGTCGCAACCCAGTTCCAGCCGGTCCAGATTGCCGACGATCTCAAAAAGTACGGCGGGTTCATCCCGGGCGTGCGGCCCGGCAAGCCGACGGCGGATTTTCTCGACTACACGATGACTCGGCTGACGTTTGCTGGCGCCGCGTTCCTGACGATCATCGCGGTGATGCCGCAGATGCTGACCCAGTGGCTGAACGTCCCCTACATGACGTCCCAATTTTTCGGCGGCACCGGGCTGTTGATCATCGTCGGCGTCGTGCTTGACACGATGCGGCAGGTGGAGACGCACCTCCTCCAGCGCCACTACGACGGATTTCTGCGTAAGGGCCGCATCCGCGGGGCCCGCGACGTCCGCCCACGCATGGGGTCCGGCAACCTGCTCAACGACCAAACGCTCGTCCTCATGTACGCGGCGCTCGGCATCCTCGTCATTGCCGGCGTGACGATCTATCTTGCGACGCACCAGTAGTGCGCGCTTTCGAACCTTGAAGAACCGCATTGTGCTGCTCGGCCCCCCCGCCTCCGGCAAGGGAACGCAGGCCTCGCTCCTGGGAGCGACCTTCGGCATTCCGCATGCCTCGACCGGCGCGATGCTCCGCTCCGAGCGCGCCAGGGGCAGTGCAATTGGCCTCGAGGCCGACTCCTACACGAGCAAGGGATTCCTCTTTCCCGACGAGCTTGCCCTCCGCGTGGTCGACACGTGGCTGGAAGGCCGCACGCGGTTTATCCTCGACGGGTTTCCCCGCACGCTGGGCCAGGCGCGCGCCTTCGACCAGCTTTTGGCGGGCAAGGAGCTCGACCTCCAGACCGTCTACCTCCTCGATCTCCCCGATGAGGAGGTTCGCTCCCGGATGCTCGGACGCCTGACGTGCTCCAGTTGCGGGGCCGTCTTCAACGAGACCTTTCATAAGATCACCTCCGATCACCCGTGCCCCCAGTGCCGGGCCGCGCTCGTCCGCCGCAAGGATGACACCGAGGAGGCGCTTGGCCAGCGCCTGCAGCAATACCATGACCTGACCGAGCCAGTCGCCAGCCACTATGCCTCCGCAGGCCTCCTCAAGACCATCGATGTGCGCCCCGGCCGCGATGCCGTCTATAAGGTCCTCTACAACGATATCCAGGAGGCCGCATGATCGTTATCAAGCGCCCTCACGAGATCGATAAAATGCGCCGCGCCGGAGAGACCGCTGCCGAGATCCTCAACGAGCTCGCGTCCCTCGTCGCCCCCGGGGTCACGACCGGCGAGATCGATCACGCTGCCTCCCAGCTCATGTCCGAAGCCGGCGTCCGCAGCGCCTTCCTCGGCTATCACAAGTTCCCCGGCCACATCTGCATCAGCCTCAACGAGGAGGTCGTGCACGGGATCGGCGGATCCCGGCGCATCGCCTATGGAGATGTCGTGAAAATGGATGTCGGGATCCTCCGCGACGGATGGATCGGCGACACCGCCACGTCGGTGCCGGTCGGCATCGTTGACCCTGACGTCGAAAAGCTCCTTGCCGTCACCGAGGAAATCCTCCAGGGCGCCGTCGCCCTTGCCAGGCCCGGAAACAAGGTCGGCGACATCTCGTATTTCGTTGAGACCGAAGCGGCCAGCCACGGCTACAGCGTCGTCCGCGAATTTGTCGGGCATGGCGTCGGACGCAAGCTTCACGAAGACCCGCAGGTCCCGAACTTTGGAAAGCGCAACAGCGGGCCGAAGCTCAAGCCCGGCATGACCCTCGCCATCGAGCCCATGATCAACATGGGTAAGGCGAAGGTCCGCGTCCTCGCCGACAAGTGGACCGCCGTCACGGACGACGGCCTTCCCTCTGCCCATTTCGAGCACACGGTGCTGGTCACCGACAACCTGCCGGAAGTATTGACATGGCCAAGAAAGACGCTATTGAAGTAGAAGGCAAAGTTGTCGAGCTGCTCCCTAACACCATGTTCCGAATCGAACTGGCGAACGGGCACCGCATCCTCGCTCACATCTCCGGCAAGATGCGGCTGCACTTCATCCGCATCCTCCCCGGGGACAGGGTCATGGTGGAAATGTCCCCCTACGACCTGACAAAAGGCCGCATCACCTACCGGCACAAAAACGAATCGTCGTCACCAAATAACTACAGAAGAAAATGAAAGTCCGAGCCTCCGTCAAAAGAATGTGCGAGTCCTGCAAGGTCGTGCGCCGCAAAAACGTCGTCCGTGTGGTCTGCAAAAACCCGCGTCACAAGCAGAAGCAGGGCTGATGCCCCGCCACCCAGAAATCCGAAACCTCAAATCTTGAACCACACCTATGCCACGCTTACTTGGAGTTGATATCCCCGGCGACAAACGCATCGAAGCCTCGCTTCCGTACATTTACGGGATGGGCCCGAGCAACACGAAAAAAGTCCTCGAGCAGGCGAACATCGACCCGAACGTCCGGGCGAAGGACCTCTCGCCCGAACAGCTGAACGCGATCATCCACGCGATCAACGCGAACAAGATCCCGATCGAGGGTGACCTTCGCCGCGAGCTTCAGGGGAATCTCAAGCGCCTCCAGGCCATCAACTGCTACCGTGGCATCCGCCACCGCCGCAGCCTCCCGGTCCGCGGGCAGCGCACCTCCACCAACGCCCGGACCCGCAAGGGGCCGCGCAAAACCGTCGGCGTCCAGCGCAACAAGGATGCTAAGGCGGGCAAAGTCTAATACCAGAAACTGATCATGGCCGAAGAGAATCCAACAAACGAAACGCCCGCCGAGGAAGAAAAAGCCCCGAAGCCGGCACCCAAGAAAAAAGCCCCAGCCGCCGAGGTTCCTGCTGAAGCCGCCGCCCCGGAAACGACCGAGACCGCTGCCGCTGCTGTGGCGCCCGAGGCTGGTGCCGTCCCTGCGGCGGACGCCGCAGCTCCTGCGGCCCCTGCCGCCGAGGGGGAAGCGAAGCCGAAAGTCGCCAAGGCAAAGGCACCCAAGAAGTCGAAGGAAGCCGCCGTCGCAGCGGCTCCGGCCCCGATCAGCATTTCCCTGGACGACGCGATCGAGCCGATCAAGATCGTCAAGGCGAAGGGGAGCAAGAACGTTTCCCAGGGCATCGCGCATGTCCAGGCCAGCTTCAACAACACGATCGTGAGCATCACCGACCTTCGGGGCGGGGTGATCGGGTGGTCGAGCGCCGGCAAGTGCGGGTTCAAGGGCTCGCGCAAAAGCACCGCCTATGCTGCCCAGATGGTGGCGCAGGATGCCTGCCGCCAGGCGATGGGCCACGGGCTCAAAGAGGTCGAGGTCCGGGTCAAGGGGCCCGGAGCCGGCCGCGAATCCGCCGTCCGCGCCATGCAGGCGATCGGGCTTGACGTCACGGTGATCCGCGACGTCACGCCAGTCCCGCACAACGGGTGCCGCCCGCCCAAACAGCGGCGCGTCTGATCCCAAAGGGGTTTCCCGTTTGAAGTTTTCAGTTTTCAGCCAAGCAGCCGAATTGTTCTTCAGACCTCAAACTCCTCTCATCTGAAAACTGAATACTGAACACTTAAAACTCTAAAATAATGGCACGATATACCGGACCCAAAACCAAAGTCAGCCGCCGCTATGGCGTACTCATCAGCGGCTCGCCGAAAGCTTTCGAGAACAAGAACTATCCTCCCGGCCAGCACGGGCCGAAGGGTTCCCGCCGCAAGCAGAGCGACTACTCGATCGCCCTGGCGGAGAAGCAGAAGCTTCGTCACCAGTACGGGGTCTTGGAGCGCCAGTTCCGCCGCTACTTTCAGATCGCCAGCACGCGCCGCGGCGTGACCGGCGTGATCCTTCTCCAGCTCCTGGAGACCCGCCTCGACAACGTGGTGCAGAAGATGGGCTTTTCGAAGACCCTGCGCGGGGCGCGCCAGATGGTTGCCCACGGCCACATCACGGTGAACGGCCGCAAGAGCAGCTCCGCCTCGATGAACACCAAGCCGGGAGACGTCATCGCGGTCAAGCCCTCCGAAAAGTCGAAGCGCCTCGGCGCGCGCGGGGTCGAACTCACCCAGATCGCGACGGTTCCCGAGTGGCTCCTGGTTGACAAGGATAACCTTTCCGGCAGCGTCGTCCGCATCCCGAGCCGCGAGGAGATCAACCCGATCGTCAACGAGCAGCTGGTCGTCGAGCTCTACTCGCGCTAAGCTCCGAAGCAAAAATTTGGCAGCCAACCCCGCCTCGCAGCGGAATGGCTGCCTTTTTTTGTTTCAACCGAGCGAACACAGCCGCAGCGTGGAGGAACGACCTCCGTGTCGTCCGGCTTTTGTGCCCGCAAGCCAACAAGTGGGCGCTGACGGAGCATCGCCCTCCAATGGAAACGGGCGCGCCAGCGTGGAGGGACGACCTCCGTGTCGTCCGACGAAATTCTGGGTGGCCCCCTGCTTTACCGGGCGACGCCCCGAACGTGGTCGAGGATCCGCTTCTGATCGCCCTGCGCATCCCGGACAACGGCCAGGAAACCGGGGAGGGTTAGGCTGCGCTCTTTGAGGAAAGCCCTGTCGCCGCTACACCCGTACATGATTTCGGGAGTGAGCGAACCTTCCAAAAAGCAGAGGGCCTTGGCGGTAATGCGGGGAAGCCAGGCGATGCCGGCCCACTCAGCGGTTTTGGGAGGCAGGCTTTTTTCCGGAAGGGGTGCGGCCGGCCATGCCCCACGCATTTTCCCTAAAAACTCCGCCTGCCGGATCCCGGCCACGCCGGCGAAGTCCTCGCAAGTCGGCCAACCTGAGCGCGAGAAATCTTCGGCATAGTCGAAGAGAACATGGGCGGTGAGGCCGGCCTCGCGCAACGAGGCGAGCGAGGCGGGGCTCAGGAGCGAATCCGCCTCCCGGCACCCGCAGCGGTAGGACTCGACGGCCTCGGAGTGGAGCGCGGAAAATGGAACCGGTTTCATCGATTTATCAAAGGCCATGGTGGAGAGAGATCCTACCATCACATTCCGCTGCCGGCATCGCAGAAATAAAAAAATCCAAACCCGGTATCCTGCGGCGGCAGAATTGGATTGCGGGGCAAGGGAATGCGCCATAGCAAAGCACCCGTCATGATTTCGCTTTTTTCCACCTCTTCGCGTCTTCTGCCGGCGCTTGCGCTCCTTGCGGGGCTGGCGCTCACCGGGTGCGTCAACCCGATCAACCCGCTCGGGCGCTTCGATCCGGCCCCGAAAATTTCCGGCCCGCTTCCGGCGGCGAAGCCGGCGGAGCCATTTGCCTGGGGGATCTCGACCGCGAGCTACCAGTACGAAGACCCGGCGGTGAAGCCCGGGTCGCCCGCGTATTTTTCGACCGACTGGGACATCCTGGTTTCGCAGGGCAAGGCGCCGCCGCGCGGGAACGCGCTCTACAGCTGGACGCACTTCGAAAAGGACCTCGCCGCCCTCAAAAAAATCCGTCCGACGCACTACCGGTTCAGCATCGAGTGGGCGCGGGTCGAGCCGCGGCCGGGGGTCTACAACGAGGAGGCGATCCGCGGGTACGTGGCGATGGCGCGCGAGCTGCGCGCGCTCGGGATCGAGCCGGTCGTCTGCCTCTGGCACTTCACGTTCCCGGACTGGCTCTACGACAAAAAGAACCCGGGCCGGTCGAACTGGCTGCACCCGATGGCCCGCGAGCGGTGGAACGCGTACGTCGAAAAAATGGTCCGCGCGACGGCGCCGTACACGAAGTATTACGCGCCGCAGAACGAGCCGAACGGCCAGATCACGACCGCGTACATCGTCGCCCAGTGGCCGCCGGCGATGACGCTCGCGTTCGGGCACTACTGGAAGGCGATCGACGCGAGCGCCGGGATGTTCCGGGACGCGGCGGCGCGGATCAAGGCGATCAAGCCGTCCGCAAAAGTTGTGAGCGTCGAGGCGCTTCCCTGGTGGGAGCGCGCCCCCCTCGACCCCGGCGGGCTGATCTACAACACGATGATCCACGGGAATACCGACCATCTGGACCGGATCTACGACGTCTGCGACATTCTGGGAATCAACTACTACTACTCGCAGCGCCCCGGCCCGATCTCGCTTCTGGCCGGCCCCTCGCGCCGCGGTCCGAACTTCACGATGATGGGCTGGCGGATCGACCCGGACGGGCTCTACAAGGAGATCCGGCGCGTCGCGAAGCGCTACGGAAAGCCGATGATGATCACCGAAAACGGCATCGCCACGGCGGACGATGCCAAGCGGGAATGGTACATGCAAAACCACCTCGCCGCCATCGGGCGCGCGATCCGCGACGGCTACGATGTGCGCGGGTATTTTGCGTGGTCGCTTGCCGACAACTACGAGTGGCACTACGGGTTCAAGGCAACGTTCGGCCTCTCCACGATGGACCCCGCCACCAAGGACCGGATCCTCAAGCCCTCCGCCAAAACATTTTCCGAATGGATCCGAACCAAAAAGGACATCCGCTCGGTCTCGGCGATCAAGCCGCAGCAGGCATTGCCAAAGGCCGCAGATTGAGGAGCGGGGCTATGCCCTCATCCGCCCGACGAATGCGGCCAGGCGCTCCATGGCAATTTTGATTTGCGGGAGGCCGGTGGCGAAGCTGCAGCGGACGTGGCCTTCGCCGCTCGGGCCGAACGCGGTGCCCGGGACGACCGCGACCTTCTCCTCGCTGAGGAGGCGGAGCGAAAATTCGCGGCTGGCGAGCCCGGTCGAGGAAATATCAGGGAAGACGTAAAACGAGCCGAGCGGCTTCCGGCACGGGATCCCCATGTCGTTGAGAGCGCCGACAATAAAGTTCCGGCGCATCTCGTATTCCCGGCGCATTTTTTCCACGCTCTGTTCCCCGCGGTCGAGCGCCTCGATCGCTGCGTCCTGGCCCATGATCGGGGCGCAGAGGATCGCGTACTGGTGGATCTTCATCATCGCCTCGATGAGCTCGACGGGAGCGCACGCAAACCCGATGCGCCATCCGGTCATGGCGAAGGCCTTGGAGACGCCGTGGAGGAAGACCGTGCGCTCCTGCATGCCCGGGCAGGCGGCGATGCTGGAGTGCGAGCTCCCGTCGAACGTGATCTCGCTGTAGATCTCGTCGCTCATCACGACCAGGTTGTGGCGCACGCAGACCTCGGCCACCTTTTCCAGGTCCTCGCGGGACATCGTCGCCCCGGTCGGGTTCGTGGGAAAGTTGAGCATCAGCACCCGCGAGCGCGGGGTGATCGCGCGCTCGAGCGCTTCGGCGTTGAGCCGGAATCCTTCCTCCGCCTTCGTCTCGATTGGGCAGGCGACGCCGCGCGCGAGCGTGATGCTCGGCGCGTAGGATACGTAACACGGCTCGTGGTAGAGGACCTCGTCGCCGGGATTCAGGAGCGCGCGCAGGGCCAGGTCGATCGCCTCCGAGACGCCGACCGAGACGAGCACCTCGGAGAGCGGCTCGTACCGCAGCCCGAAGTGCTTGCGCACGTAGTCCGCGATCGAGCGGCGCAGGCGCGGGAGCCCGAGGTTTGACGAGTAGCCGGTCCGCCCGCGCTCGAGCGCATAGATCGCCGCTTCCCGGATGTGCCAGGGGGTCGCAAAATCCGGCTCGCCGATCCCGAGCGAGATGACGTCATCCATCGTCTGCACGATCTCAAAAAAGTCGCGGATCCCGGAGCGCGGGATGTCGCGGACGTGGTCGGCGATTGCGATGCTCACGGCGAGACGGCGAGGCGCTCGGCCGCGGTGTCGATCTGGTGGAACGCGCCGTTTTCCTTGTAGGTTTTAAGGCGGAAGTGGGTGGCGGTCGCCTGGACGGCGTCGATCGTGCTGAGCTTCTCGGCCACGAAGGCGGCCGCGCGGCGGAGGTTGGACGCCTCGATCACGATGAGCAGGTCGTACCCGCCGCTCACCAGGTAGCAGCTCTCGACCTCCTCAAACTTGGCAATGCGCGAGGCGATCCGGTCGAACCCGCCGTCGCGCTCGGGCGTGATCTTCACCTCGATGATCGCGGTCACCTTCTCGGTGTCCCACCGCTCGCGGTTGATGATCGCCTGATAGCCGAGCACGACGCCATCGGCCTCAAGCTTCGCGATGGCGGCCTCGAGCGACTCGGGCGTGAGGTCGAGGAGGCGGGCCATGTCGGCGCGCGGCATGAGGGCATTTTGTTGCAGGAGATCGATCAGGGCATCCATGGAGCAGCAGATCATGAAATCCCAGTCGCCACTTGGCAAGCGCGGGGAATTCGGATAATTCCCAAAACTCCTGTATGGCAGCCACCCGCAAAGACCTCACGATCCTCGGATGCGGGTTTGCGGCAAAGTACCCGGAGGGTGGCGGGAATTTTTCTGTGCCCCTGCAGTACCTTCTGGGCCTGCGCAGGATGCGGCGTCCGGCGCTCTGGCTGGAGGTGATGGGTTCCACCGGCGACCCCGCCCGCGACGCGCGGGCGGCGGCCACCTTCCGCCGCCGGCTCGAGGCGTTCGGCCTTGAGGACGCCTATTGCCTGGTTGTTTTCCCGGCAGGAGCGGACGATCAGGACCTGTCGCGGGCCCGGTTTTTTGGCATGTCCCGCCGCCGGCTTCTCGACCTGCTCGCCGGGCCGACCACCCTCCTGAACCTCAGCTACTCGATCCGCCAGCCGCTCCTCGGCATGTTTTCCCTTCGCAAGCTCTGCAGCCTCGATCCGACCGAGGTCTGCTTCTGGATGCAACGGATGGAAATGGGCCAGTCCCACCATGAGGAGTTCTGGTCGATCGGCCTCAACCTCTACGGGCCGGAATCGCGGGTGCCCCGGACCAACGCCACCTGGAAGACGTTTTTTCCGCTCGTCGATACGGCGCTCTTCCAGCCCGCCCCGCGCCCGCGCATCGACCGGTTTACGACGATCGGCCAGTGGTACTGGGACGGCATGATCGAATGGGATGGCGCGTGGAGGGACTTTTCCAAAAAGGCGGCATTTGAAAAGTTCGAGCACCTTCCCGCCCGGCATCCGGGGGTGCGGTTTGAGCTGGCGATGAACCTGGCCGGCGAGGATCCCGAGCGCGGCCGGATCCGGTCGCTCGGCTGGCACCACATCGTACCTCACGCGATCGCCCGGACGCCCCGCCTCTACTACGATTACCTCCGCCGCTCGACGGCCGAGTTCAGCGCCGTGAAGCTCGAGAGCTTCGCGATGTCCGGCTGGCTCAGCGACCGCTCGGCCGTCTACCTCGCGCTCGGGCGGCCGGTGATCTCGGAGCCGACCGGGGCGGATCGCTTCCTCCCCGCAGAAAGCGGGATGTTTTTCGTCCGCAACTTGGACGAGGCCTCGGAGGCGGTGCGCCGGGTGACCACCGATTGGAAGCGGCTCTCCCGCTCCGCCAGGGACTGCGCCTGCGAGTGCTTCGACGCGGTAGCCAACCTCCGGAAAATCCTGGCCTGAGAACTGCAACCGGGCCAGCTACCTACGCAACCTTTCCCAGGAGTCCCTCACCGACTCGTATAAGTTTGGGACCAACGTCGTCATCCACCTCTTGGGCCGCTGGGAAAACCTTCGCGCCGCTGCGGGCCCGCTCTGAAGCGAAAGCCGGCAGATGTTTTTTCTCGCGCGCGGCTGGCAAAGCGGCTTATGGTGATCCCATGGCCTCCTCGCAGAATTCTCTCGTCCAGAAGCTCCTCGACAAGTTCAGCAACTCACGGGATTTCACGATCTCGTTTGTGCTGCACGCGATCCTCGTGGCGGTGTTCGGGACGACCGTCTTGTTCCAGGCGGTCCAGGAACCTCCGGATTTTGAGGGCGAGAGCGGCGGGTTTGTTGGCGGCGAGGAGACGGCGGCCGATGCGCCCGTAACCCAGCAGCAGGTCCCGCAGACGCCGAACATTACGGTCACGGCGACACCGACCAGCAGCACGCTCAACGCAATCACCACGGTCGCACCCTCGGCTGTGAACTTCACCATGGCCCAGACGATCATCGCCCCGGTGAGCCCGACCGTGGCTCCCAGCGCGGCCCAGATGGCCGCCCCCAAGCCCGGCGGCATGAGCTCCGACGGTCTGACCGGCGCCCAGGCCTCCGCGATCAAAGCCTTCACTGGAGGGTGGGGGAAAGGCAGCGGCAGCGGGACAGGAACCCGCAACCGGGAATTTGAGTTCACCGCCTACATCGGCCAGTATACCGGCGGAAACTGGAACTCCACGATCCGCGTGACCAACGGGTCGATCGACAACGGCAGCCTCCCGAACCTCCTGTATTTCATGAGCTCCTGGTCCAAGAACAAGGTCAAGACGAACTACAAAAACGTGAAGGCGATCAAGCTCGAGAGCGACGAGCTGTTTTCGGTGAAGCCTCCCTTCATCTTCCTGACCGGCACGAAGGACTTCCGCCTGAGCGACAAGGAGGTGGAAAACCTGCAGAAGTACGTGCGCCTGGGCGGCGCGATCTGGGGCGACAGCTCGGTCCCGGGACGCAACTCCCGGTTCGATATCGCCTTCCGGCGGGAAATGAAGCGTGTCATCCCCGACGTCGACAAGGACTGGGAAATCATCCCGCCAAACCACCCGATCTACACCCAGGCGTACTTCCCGGAAATCAAAGAGATCCCGCCGGGCCTGAACTACTACCGCGAGCCGATGTACTCGCTCAAAATTTATGGCGAGATCGCGATCATCTACACCGCCAACGATTATGGCGACATGTGGCAGATCGGCCTGACCGAACAGGGCCAGGTGGACATGCGCAGGAACGCAAACAACGCCTACGTTGCGATCAACGACGTCATCTGGACGAACCGTGATGTCTACCTCCGCAACCTGGCCCCCGAGCCGCTAACCCTCACCTACAAGTTTGGGACAAACGTTGTCATCCACCTCCTAACACGCTGGGAGAACAAAACCCGGACGGCCTCGTCGCTGTAACGAGCGCGTGGGCGGACGGGCATCGAAGGGAAACGGGCATGTCGCGTGAGCGGATTTTGGCTTTTGTCGGATCGACGCTTCTCAAGGCCCTCTTCCTGACGATCCGGCTCCGGGTCGACGACCGCAGCGGGATCTTGCACAACGCATTTTCCGAACCGTGCCTGATCACGTTCTGGCACAATCGCATCCTCGGGATCACGCTCGCCTTTCACCGGCGCTACCCGAGGCGGGACCGGGGAGGGGTCACCGTTCTCACGAGCCCTAGCAAGGATGGCGAGATCCTCGCGCAGTTTGTGGGGGCCTTCGGGATGGGCTCTGTGCGGGGATCGAGCTCCCGCCGGGGATCGCAGGCGCTGCGAGAGCTTGTGCGACTCGTCGAAGCGGGCGGGGATATTGCGATCACGCCGGACGGCCCGCGCGGGCCTCGTTACGCCCTCGGGCCGGGTGTTATCCTGCTCGCTCAAACGACCGGAGCATCCCTCCTCCCCACGCATGCCCGGTTCTCCCGCTGCCTGCGCATGAAAACTTGGGACGGATTCATCATCCCGTTGCCATTTTCCACCATCTCGGTCACGATAGCTCAAAGGATCACCATTCCGAGGGACCTGGACGAAGACGAATTCGAGCAGGCGCGGAAAAACCTGGAGGATATTTTAAAACATGGAGCGGATTGATGGGGTCGCGATTGCGGCCAAAGTCCTGGAGGAGACGCATGTGCGGGTGGCGGCGCTGACCTCGCGTGGGGTGCGTCCCGGTCTGGCGGTTGTCCTGGTTGGCGACGATCCGGCCTCGCGGGCATACGTGCGATCGAAAGACAAGCGGGCGGCGGAGCTCGGATTTCATTCGGTGAAAAAGGAACTGCCGGCCGGGACGACACAAAGCGAGCTTCTGGAGGTTGTCGATTCCCTGAACCGCGATCCCGCCGTGCACGGGATCCTGGTCCAGTCGCCGCCTCCGCCGCACATCGATGAAGCTGAGATCGTACGGGCGATCGATCCGGAAAAAGATGTGGATGGATTTCACCCGGTGAACGTCGCCAAGCTGGCTATGGACGACCCCTCCGGGTTTGTGCCCTGCACCCCCCTCGGATGCCTCCGGCTCCTGGCCGAGGCCGGGATCGAGACGGCCGGCCGCCGGGCGGTTGTTGTCGGGCGCAGCATGATTGTGGGCAAGCCGATGGCCCTGCTGCTGATGCGCAAGGGGCCGGGTGGCGACGCCACGGTGACCGTGGCCCATTCGCGGTCCAAAAATCTGGCCGCCATCGTGAGCGAGGCGGATATCGTCATCGCAGCTGTCGGCCGTCCCCACTTCCTCGGAGCCGAACACATCCGGGAGGGGGCCGCCGTGATCGACGTGGGGATCAACCGTGTCGAGGACCCGGCGAGCCCGAAAGGCTATCGCCTTGTGGGAGATGTGGACTACGATGCCGTCGCCGAGCGGTGCTCCGCCATTACCCCGGTCCCTGGCGGGGTCGGCCCGATGACGATCGCCATGCTCCTCTCGAATACCGTCACGGCCGCGGAGCGGACGCCTTAGTGCGCCGTAAAACCAAAACTTTCGTGTCACCGGAAGGAACATCGAACATTTAACATTGAACATCGAAGTTTGAATGGGGCGCGCCGCCTCGATGTTGTTCGATGTTCAGTGTTCGATGTTGAATGTTCGATGTTGAATGTTCGATGTTGAATGTTCGATGTTGAATGTTCGATGTTGAATGTTCGATGTTGAATGTTCGATGTTCGATGTTGAATGTTCGATGTGCAGTATCCGCCCCCAGGCGCTGACTTGATTTCCGGCATGCCGGCGATTCAATGAAATCCCTCATATCTCACAGTCCGGTTTGGGGCGACGCAGGGTGTCGCGGACCGTCGCTTGCCATGCAAGCATCCAGGCTTCGACGCTCATAGAGCGACGCTACAACCCTTGAGCTCTGCGGGCTAGCTCCCGCTCACGCTGGCGGTTTTGTTCTGTCGGGCAAGGGTGATCAGGTCCTCGACGATGCGGAGCGTTTCGTTCCGGATCGGGTCGGGCTCGGGCGGCTGCGGGCCATCGCGCTTCTCGGCCTCGGCCTCCTCCGGATCCTCGGCGTAGCGCTTCTCGCGCTCGCGCTCGTAGGCAACCGTCTCGAGCTTTTCGCGCTTCGAGCGCACGTCGTCGAGGGTGAGTTGCCAGACCTCGGCATCGACGAGCGGTCCCCGGTCAGCGCGCTCTTTTTTGCGCGCCTCGCGGCGGGATTTGTCATCTCCGAGTTCGGCCCGGCGCTCCTGCTCGTTGAGCGAGATCTGGTTTGAGGTGATCCGCTCGCGCAGGCGGGCCATATCTTCCGAGACGTAGAGGAACTCTGGATCAGCCGTGATGCGGGCCTTGGAGTTTGCGCGGAGCTCGTCCAGGAAAAGCGGGGTGGGGGACTCGGCGATCCGGACCGGCGCCACCTCGTCATACTCAAGGCGGTTTTTCAGCGAGCCCTCGCCGATCTCGATGTTGTCCGTCCGGGAGGGGAGGACGATGTCCGACTCGACCCCCTTGAGCTGGGTCGAGCCCCCCTTCACGCGATAGAACTTTTGGATCGTCATTTTAAGCGCCCCGGCGTCGGCGGCCCCGAGGCTGAAGAACGGCATGACGCGGCCGATATCGAGCACCGTCTGGACCGTGCCCTTGCCGAAGCTGCGCTCGTCGCCGACAACGACCGCGCGCCCGTAGTCCTGGAGCGCCGCCGCGAAGATCTCGCTGGCGGATGCGCTGAGCCGGTTCATGACGACGACCATCGGTCCGGTGTAGGAGATGCCCGGGTTCGTGTCGCTCGAGACGGTGATCTTGCCGTTCGGATCTTTTGACTGGACGACCGGCCCCTTGGGAATAAAGAGCCCGGTAAGGTTGATCGCCTCCTCCAGAGACCCGCCACCATCCTTACGAAGATCGATAACCAGGCCCTCGATCCCCTCCTGCTTCAGCCGGCCGAGGATCGCGGCGACGTCCTCCGTGGTGCTCTTGGCCGGGCCCTCGCCGCCCATGTTGGCATAGAACGAGGGGAGCGTGATCCAGCCGATCCGGGTCGTTTTTCCGCCGGCGCCCTTCACATCAAGAACCTCCGCCTTCGCCTCGGCATCCTTGAGCTTCACGACATCGCGGGTGATCTCGACGATCTGGCGCTTCGAGGGGTCGGCCGCATCGCCGGGGATCACCTGCAGGCGCACGAGCGAGCCCTTTTTCCCCCGGATCTTCTCGACAACCTTGTCGAGCTTCATGTCCACGACATCCTCAAATTCGCCATCGCCCTGGGCCACAGCGGCAATCCGGTCGTTTTCCTTCAGGCGCCCATCGCGGTCCGCCGGCCCCCCGGGCACGACCTCCATGATGCGGGCAAAACCGTCGTCGCTGCGCAGGACCGCCCCAACGCCCACCAGCGACAACTTCATCGAAATATTAAAATTTTCCATCTCCTCCGGGCTCATGTATTCCGAGTGGGGGTCGTACGTTTGGGCGAGGGCGCTGAGGAACGAGTTGACGACATCGTCGGACTCCATCTCGCGGACATTGCGAAGGGCCTGGTCGTACCGCTTGACGACCGTCTGCTCGGGCGGGCGGAGCTGGTGCTCGTTCAGGTGCTCCTGGAGGAGCTCCGCCTCAACCCGGTCCCTCCACAGGGCGTCGGCCTCGGCGCTGTCTTTGGGCCAGGCCGCCTTCTGACGGTTCAGCTGCACGGTTTCCTTGCGGCTGAAATCGTATTTTTTTTGAGCGAGCTTTTTATTTTCTGCGCTCCGTTCCTCGACGCGCTGCTTGAAGCGGGCGAAGATCTCGTGGGCTGGGGAGAGATCGCCCCGGAAGATGGCATCGTCCAGACTGCTCCCGAATTTTTCCTGGAATTCCTGGACGTCCTGCTGGGTGAAGTACAGGCGGTTGTAGTCGAGGAGCTCGAGGTAGGTGTTGAGGAGCTTTGCCGACATGGCGTCGTCCAGCTTTTGGCGGCTGTAATGCGCCTGCTCGAGCCAGCGGGCGACGGCGAGAGCGACCTGTCCGGAGTCCGGAGAGGCGGCGCCGGCGAGCGGGAAGGGGACCGCGACAAGCGCTGCAAAAAGGGCTGTCACAAGGCCGCGGCGGGAAAATTTTCTCATGGTTGGTGCGAAAACCTTGCAGAGATCGGCCGGAAAATCAAACGTGGTCATGCACAATCAGACCACATGAAGACAAATCGGTTCAAATCGTTTACCGGGGGCGCGCTCGACACCAACGCATTTTTCCTCGAAGCCCCCGGGGGGAACCTGCTTTTTGACGCTCCGCAGGGCGCTGACGAGCGGTTTGCCGGGGAGAAGGTCGACTGGCTCCTCCTGACGCACGGGCATTTTGACCATGTCGCCGATGCGGCCAAAATCCAGCGCCGCCATGGCTGCAAAATTGCCTATCATCCCGAGACGGCGCCGATGGTCACCGACGCCGGCTTTTTCCGGCGGCACGGCTTTCAGGTTGACGTCGAGCCGTTCCAGGCCGACCGCCTGCTCGACGAGTGCGCGTCCTGCGAGGTCGGGGGTGAGGCTATGCAGATCCTCTACGTTCCGGGTCACTGCCCGGGCAGCATCTGCTTTTATTTCCCGGGCGACCGGATCCTGATCGGGGGGGACGTCCTCTTTCAAGGAGGCGTCGGGCGGTGGGACCTTCCGGGCGGGGACGGGCCTCTCCTTTTTGAGGGGATCCGGAGCAAGGTATTTCGCCTGGACGATGACGTGGCCGTTTTTCCCGGCCATGGCCCGGCGACCACGGTCGGGTTCGAAAAGGAGCACAACCCGTATGTTGGAGGCTAGGCGTTTCTTCCTCGACACGGGATCGCCTTCCACCTAGAAAGAGTCCTCACTTCCCGCCCAAACCATGCCGAGATATTCCTACGTTGCACTTGACTCCCGGGGACAGGAATCTTCCGGGGTCATCGAAGCCGACTCCCAGAACGACGCCCTCGGCCAGCTTCGCCAGTCGGGGTACTTCCCAAAAAACATCGCGGAGGAAGGGAAGGGGCCGAAGCTTAAGACCAAGTCTCCCGCGAAGGCCCAGTCGGGTCCGAAGAAGCAGATGAAGGTCAACATCCCGTTCCTTCAGAGAAAGACGATCAAGCCAAAAACCTTGATGATTTTTACCCGGCAGCTGGCGACGCTGATCGATGCCGGCCTCCCGCTGCTGCGCGGGCTGACGGTTCTCTCCAAGCAGGAGCCCGACCCGGTGCTCAAGGGCGTCATCATCAACCTCGCCGAGTCGGTTCAGGGCGGCGGTACGTTTTCGGAGAGCCTCGGCGGACACCCGAGGATCTTCAACAAGCTCTACGTCAATATGGTGAAGGCCGGCGAGCTTGGCGGTGTCCTGGAGCTCGTCCTCCTGCGCCTCGCAGAATTTCAGGAGAAGGCTCAGAAGATCAAGAACAAGGTCGTCGCGGCGATGTTTTACCCGATCATCGTCCTGGTCATCGCGATCGTCATCCTGGCGTTCCTTCTGGTGTTCATCGTTCCGAAGTTTGAGGCGATCTTTGCCGACATGCTCGGGGGCAAGCCGCTTCCCGCGCTCACACAGTTTGTGATCGGGGCGAGCAACCTGGTCAAAAACAACTCGCTGCTCATCGTCGCGGCGGTCGTGGTATTCATCATCTTCTACAAGCTCATCTCGAGAACGGCCAAGGGCATCGTGGTCATCGACAACATCAAGCTCAAGGCCCCGCTCTTTGGCGACCTCACCCGGAAGAGCTCGATCTCGCGCTTCACGCGCACGCTCGGTACCCTTGTCACCAGCGGCGTCCCGATCCTCCAGGCGCTTAATATCACGCGCGAGACCGCCGGCAATATGGTTATCGCCGACGCCATCTCGAAGGTCCACGACAGCGTGAAGGAGGGCGAATCCATCGTCCAGCCGCTCGAGGCCAGCGGCGTTTTCCCTCCGATGGTGATCAGCATGATCGACGTCGGCGAGGAGACCGGCCAGCTTCCCGAGATGCTTCTCAAAGTCGCCGAGGTCTACGACGACGAGGTGGATAATGCCGTCGCCGGCCTCACGTCGCTCCTCGAGCCGATCATGATCGTCTTCCTGGCCGTGGTCGTCGGGACGATCGTCATCGCCCTCTTCCTTCCGCTCATCAGCATCATCACCGGGATGCAGTCGCAGTCATGATGAAGAAAGTTTTCAGTGGTTCCGTGTTCGGTGTTCAGGGGAAAGCCGCTTCCGCTGGCGTTCCGCTGCTTGCCTCCGGGCTGAAAACGGAAGATCGAACACGGAAGATTTCTTCTGCCTTCACCCTTATCGAGCTCCTCGTCGTCATCGCCATCATCGCGATCCTCGCCGGCCTGATCCTCAGCACCGCCGGGTACGTCCAGAAGAAGGGGGCGACGTCGCGGGCAGAGGCCGAGATCGCGGCCCTCTCGGCCGCCCTCGAAAGCTACAAGGCTGACAATGGGGAATACCCCCAGGCAACCAATTCAACACTAGCGGGCAACTCCCTTTACGGTCTGCTCTGTCCTCCCACCGGGAAGGTGTATTTCGAGTTCAGCAAGGGGATGACAAGCTCCACAGGAATTATCGATCCGTTCGGCTCACCGTACCAGTACAAGGTCGGTGCCGCAGCCACCAACAACGGCACAAACTTTTTCGACCTCTGGTCCACGGCTGGATCGACAACAAACGCCGCAAGTGCCGTGAAGTGGATTAAAAACTGGTAGGGCAAGGCCTTCGCACCGCCCCCTGGAAATGGGGGAGGGCGGCCGCGATGTCCCTGCTTATCCCGAAAACGGCTGAAGAGGCCCGCGAATCATGCGAATCCCCGCGAATGGGAAGCACTTGAAGATGGTCAGAGCAGGCGGCAATTTTCCGGCTGACGTTTTCCTATCTGGCTCATTTTATTCGCGTTCATTCGCTTTATTCGCGGGCAAAATCCGAATCCGGGCTTACCGGAATTTCTGGCGGAGCCAGCCGAGAGGGAACCGGTCGCCCGGGCAGTCCGTCGGCTTCGGGTTAATTTCCTTGTGGCCTTTGACGATCGCCTGCTTGCCCTTGATTTTTCCGACCCGGCCGCGGAGGTAGGTGACGAGCTCATCGATTGCCGCGAGCTGTTCGGGGGTTGGCTTGTCGCGGTTCAGGTCGCCGACCAGGCAGATCCCGAGAGCGATGTTGTTGAGGTAGTCGCTCGCGACGTGGCCGCCGTTGATCTGGCGCGTCCACCGGCTTCCGATCTCGATCTGTCCGTTCCCCGACGAGTTCCCGTTCCCGATGACAAAGTGGTAGGCCATTCCGTTCTGCATCTTGCGCGTGCGCCGGTGGTAGACGTCAAAAATTCGGGCGTTCCCCTGCCGGGTCCCGCTATTGTGAATGATGATGTACTTCCAGCGGCCTCGCTGGACGCGCGCGCTGTCGATTGCCTTGCGCACCGACGGCGTCAGGTACCGGTAGCGCTTGAAAAACCCTCCAAATTGCTTTTTCGGCGCGGGCTCCTCGCCGAGATCCTTTTCCAGCCCGGATTTTTCGACATGGATCGGGGCGTCGAGCCTTTCCCCGCCGGGGGTTGTGCCTTTGGGGATCTGCACAGGCGTGGGCTTGGGAGATTCTTCGGGAGACGGCGTCGGGGTGGCGGGCGGCTGAGGCTTCTCGCGCGGCCCCCCCGGCTTTTCGCCGGGAAGAAGGATAAAATCCCCGGTCGAGTCCGGCGTGGGCTGGATGTCGAGGGGCGTCGGGACAGGCTTTCCAGGTGTCGGGCTCGGCCTCACCTCGGGTTTTGGGGTGGGCTTTGGCGTCTCCTTGGGCTTTTCCTTTGGCGTTGCCTTGGGCTCAGGCGTCTCCTTTGGCGCCGGGGTGGGTTCAGGGGCCTCCGGGGGAGGTGTCTCCTTGGCGATTGGCTTAGCGGTCGGTTCGGGCGTGGGTTCCGGGGTCGCCTCGGGAGTGGCCCGAGGCTTCGGCGTGCTCTCTGGGATCTCAGCGGGCGTGGGTTTTGGAGTGGCCTTCGGGGCCGCTCGGGGGGTGCCCGCCGGCTGGGGCTTGGGGCGCGGCGTCGCCGAAGATTTCGGAACCGGCCGGATGTCCTCCCGCGCCTGCAAAAAGAGCCTCCGCTTTTCCTCATCACTCATCTGCGCGCGCGCCTGGACCACAGAAAAACCGATGCCCATCAGCACCCAGAGGAATAGCCATCGTTTCCGCACGACCGAACCTGACAAAACACCGCCCCCGGATCAAGCCGCGTCGAACAGAACTTGCATAAAGCTATCGATCCTCGCGTCCGCGATATCAAAATACTTCTGAGCACGCGATTGACTCGCCGTGCCGATCGCGCATGATCTCGCGTTTTTCTCCCATATATGATCGAGCAGCACGTTCTTAAAATCACGAAGGAATTGAGTCTTCAGCCCCGCCAGGTGGCCGCCGTGGCGGTCCTGCTGGAGGAGGGGGGCACGGTGCCGTTTATCGCGCGCTACCGGAAGGAGCGCACCGGGGAGCTGGACGAGGTGCAGATCACATCGATCCGCGACCGGCTTGAGCAGTTGGGCGAGCTCGACAAGCGGCGGGAGACCGTCCTGTCCTCGCTCGAGGAGCGCAAGCTGCTCACCGGGGAGCTCAAGGCAAAGATCGGGGCTGCCGAGACGCTCGCGACCCTGGAGGATATCTACCTCCCGTTCCGCCCGAAAAAGCGGACGAAGGCGACGATTGCCAAAGAGCGGGGCCTGGAGCCGCTCGCCGAGATCCTCTGGCCGCAGGAGCCGGCGACCGATCCGGAGAAGGAGGCGGCTGCATTTGTCGACGAGGCCAAAGAAGTGCCCGATGCTGCGGCGGCCCTGGCCGGGGCGAGGGACATCCTGGCCGAGCGGGTGAGCGACGACGCCGGGGCGCGAGCCAAGCTCCGCACGCTTTACCTGACGAAGGGCGTCATCAAATCGAAGGTCGCGTTCGGCAAGGAAGAGGAGGGCTCAAAATTTAAGGACTACTTTGATTGGAGCGAGCCCGCCGCGTCGGCCCCCTCCCACCGGATCCTGGCGATCCGCCGCGGCGAGGCGGAGGGATTCCTGTTTTCCCGGCTCACCCCGCCGGAGGACGAGGCGGTCGCGATCCTGGTCTCGCAGTTTGTGCGCGGCAGCTCGCCGGCCGCGCTCCAGGTCCGCCTGGCCGTGGAGGATTCCTACAAGCGGCTCCTCGGGTTTGCCATGGAGGCCGAGGCCCGGATGTTTTTTAAGAAGAAGGCCGACGAGGAGGCGATCCGGGTGTTCGCCGAAAACCTGCGCGAGCTGATGCTGGCTTCCCCGCTGGGGCGCAAGAACACGCTGGCGATCGACCCCGGATTCCGCACCGGCTGCAAGGTGGCCGTGCTCGACCGCCAGGGCAAGCTCCTCTACCACGATGTCATCTACCCGGAAAAAAGCGCGCGCGAGCAGGTCGAGGCCGCAGAGTTCCTCCTCTCGGTCACCAAAAAATACCAGATCGAAGCGATCGCGATCGGCAACGGGACCGCGTCCCGGGAAACCGAGGCGTTTGTCAAAAAATGCCGGATCACGATCCCGGTGATGGTGGTCAACGAATCCGGGGCCTCCATCTATTCGGCCTCGGATGTGGCCCGCGAGGAATTTCCGGACCTCGACCTCACGGTCCGCGGGGCGGTCTCGATCGGCCGCCGCCTGATGGACCCGCTCGCCGAGCTCGTCAAGATTGACCCGAAGTCGATCGGGGTCGGCCAGTACCAGCACGATGTCGATCAGAACGCGCTCCGCCGCTCGCTCGACGACACCGTCACCTCGTGCGTGAACAGCGTTGGGGTCGAGCTCAACACCTCGAGCAAGCACCTCCTCGGCTACGTTTCCGGCCTTAACGCGCGCACGGCCGCGAGCATCGTCGAGCAGCGCGACAAAAACGGGCCGTTCCAGTCGCGGCAGGACCTTCTGAAAGTTCCCGGTCTGGGACCGAAGGCGTTCGAGCAGGCGGCCGGGTTCCTGCGCATCCGCGACGGAGCTCACCCGCTCGACGCCAGCGCCGTCCATCCCGAGCGCTACCCGCTTGTGGACGCCATCGCGCGCGACATCGGGTGCACGGTCACCGACCTGCTCCGCGATGCCGGCGCGCGCTCGAAGATTGTCCCTAAAAAATATGTGACCGACGAGGTCGGCCTGCCCACTCTGAACGACATCGTCCAGGAGCTCGCCAAGCCCGGCCGCGATCCGCGCCAGCAATTTGAGGTCTTCTCGTTTGCCGAGGGCGTCGAAAAGATGGAGCAGCTCCAGCCCGGAATGAAGCTCCCCGGCATCGTCACCAACGTCACCGCCTTCGGCGCCTTCGTCGATGTCGGCGTCCACCAGGACGGCCTCGTCCACATCTCGCAGCTCTCCGACGAGTTTGTTAAAAATCCGTCGGACGTCGTGAAGGTCGGCCAGCGCGTGCAGGTGACCGTCCAGGAGGTCGATCTTGCCCGCAAGCGGATCGCTCTCTCCATGAAAACAAAAGTCGAGCTCGTCCGCGCGAAGCCCGGCGAGCGCCGGAACGAGGGCTCGACCCGCGACGTCCAGCGCCACGGCGCCGGAGCAGCCCCTCAGGTCGATTGGTTTACCGCCGCGCTCAACAAGAAGAATTAGCCTCGCGGGCGGCGAGGCGGGCGGCCTCGCGGGCGGCGGCTTCAGAAAACGGCGCCTCCGGGAGCGGAGAGCGGCGGAGGTCCTGCAACCGGATTTCGCCGCCCTGCCAGATCCAGGCCGCCGGCGAATAGGGGCCGACGCGGCAGGGGTTGCTCCAGGTGTGGATGCCAAGCATCGGGCGGTGCAGGGCGGCCGCTAGGTGCATCGGGCCGCTGTCCACGCTGACCGTAAACTGCGACCCGCGAAGCATCCCGATCAGCTCCAACAGAGAGGTCTTTCCGGTGAGGTTGATGACCGGTCCGGGGAGGTCCGGGGGCGGAGTCCCGAACCCGACAAGTACGACAGGTAGCGGGCTGGCGCGGGAGAACTCGTCCAAAAAAGCCTTGATTTCCGCATCCCCTATCGACTTGCCAAGCCCTCTGGCAAACGGATGGAGGACGACGTAGCGTTCGGGGAGCCGCGGGCGCACTCCCCCGGGGAGCGGGAATTCACAAACCTCCGGGCGCGAGATGCCGAGCGGAGCGAGGGCACGCAGATAGCGGTCCACCGCATGCTCGCCGGGCAAAACCTCCACCCGCTGGTGGTAAAAGAACCGGGACCCTTCGCGCGCATCCCCCAGTCCGATGAGGTTTTTTCCGCCGCTGAGCTTCGCCATCAGGGCGCTGCGGAGCAGGCCCTGGAGGTCGAGAACGGTGTCAGGTTGGAGGCGGCGCAGCCCGGCGTACCAGCGCACCGCACGAAAAAATCCCGCCGCGCCCCGGAAGGATTCGCGGGGGAAAAGCACCACTTCCGCGACGCCGGGATTCTCTTCGAGGAGCTGCGCCCACCGGGGATCGATCACCCACGAAACTCGGATGTCCGGACGCGACCGGTGGATTGCCGCGACCACGGGCAGGGAATGGATCACATCCCCCATCGAGCCCGGTTTGAGGAGCAGCAGCATCGAACAGTCGGCGCGGGGAATTATCCGTTGCCTCCGACGGGGAGCGTCAGGCGGGCTTTCGTGAGCTCACCTAAAACGGCCGCCATTTTTTCGCGCACGCCGGGAATGAACCCGCGATCCCTGTGGAAGACGAGCATGGTCAGATCATCGCGATGGAAAAAGCTGATGACTCCCTTTTCCGTGTGGAGCGTGACCGCGGGGACCGTGCCGACCCCCATGCGGGCGGACGATTCGCGCATCGCCTGAAGCATTTCCGCAGCGTGGGCGCTCATCGAAACCAGGTCCACCCCTTCCGGAACATTGTGCGAGGCGACCACAACTGATCCATGGGCCAGCACGCAGGAGTTGATTCCCGGCAGCCCACCGCAGAGCTCGATGACCCGGCCCACGGACATCTCCTCGTCCGTTAAGAAGAGCGCCTGGAGCGGACCCTGCTCGGTGATATCGTGATCGCGGGATCGGTCGGACATCGTCTCGGTCGCCAGCATCCGAACCGGCTCAAGTGGCGGGGGCTCGTCGGGCGCAAATGCCGGCTCGGGTGAGGCCTCAAACTCTGGCGCCGGCACGTACGCCGGCTCAGGCGACGCCTCTAAGACAGGCTCGTAGGCTGGCGCGGAAACATTCTCGTAAGCTGGCTTGGAGATAGACTCAGGAGCTGATCCAAATCCCTCAGAATCAGCCGCAAATGAGACGTCATCCTGCGGGGTTGGCACCTCCGCCGCGTCAGCCGCCTCAAGAGCGGTCGCTGCAGCGGGATGGGGAATGGGTGCCCCTTGGACCTGCGGAAGCCGGATGCCGGAAAACGGGGGGCTCATCGGGTGGGCAGCGGGTTCCACGGGGGCGGCCACGGCAGGTTTTCTGCGGAAGATGGGAAGGCCGATAAACGTGCCCTCGCGGCGCGGCGGCATCTTACCCATGGCGGCAGGTTTGGGAGCCACGAGGGGTTCGGGCGGGACCATTGGCGGTAGCGGCTGATGGGGTGCTTCCCCGCCAGATGCGGAAGGTTCGGTCGGCAGCCCAACAGCCGCCGGCACGGGGAGGGAGGGCTCTAATACGCCTGCTGCCGGTTCCTCCTGATGCGAAACGACCTCCTCCTGAACAGGCTCCGGGGGCTCGATCTCCTCGGGCTCCTCCTCGATCTCCGGCGGAAGCTCCTCGGAATGCACCACCAGCTGGTAGGCTGTTGCAAGCCGCGAGACGGGAAGCTTGATCATGCCGTCCGATGGCAGGACGCACTCGGGGATCACGTCGGACAGCTGGCGCAGCGAAATCCGCGGCACGTTTTTGCCCAGCACCGTCGCCGCCGGCAGCTGAAACGAACGGCTCGGATCGCTGCCCGAAATCCAGTTCGCCTTCGGAACGTGCGCCTCGATGTCCGAAACCCGCAGGGTTAAAAATTCCGGCGGCGTCGTCCAGTACCGGAACCGGGGGGCCGGAGGAATTTTTGCCTCCGGCATCGCTTTGAGTTGTTTCATGGGCGGATTCCGATTATCCGAGATTTCAACTTTAATCAATCCTGTGGAATTTGAATTTCAATTTACCCCGGATGGCCTGATCCCCGCCATCGTGCAAGAAGCCAGCCGGACCGCCCGCCCGACCGGGCGTGTCCTCATGTTTGCGTGGATGAACCGGGAGTCGCTCGCCCGCACGCTCGAATCCGGCCTGATGACGTACTGGAGCCGGTCGAGAAAAAAGCTGTGGCTCAAGGGCGAGACCAGCGGGCACACCCAGCGGGTCGTCCGCTGGTTCGTCGACTGCGACAAGGACGTCCTGCTGTTCGAGGTCGAACAGACGTCGGGCGCCTGCCACACCGGATACGAGAGCTGCTTTTTCCAGGAGCTGGATAATAAGGCCCTGCCGCTGCCGGTCGCCGAAAGCAAGCTGTTCGACAAGGACGCCGTCTATCAGGCTGCCGAGCGGGCAGTGTAGAGCGCCACCAGGGCAGCCCCGATCGCCTGGGACAGCTCCCCGAGCGTGGCCGGGACGATCTGGAGCGTGCGGCGCTGGACCGGAAACAGCCAGGGCTCGGCGGCCGCCCGGATCCCGGTCAGGTAGCGTTCCCGGAACTCCGGTGTGGTCGAATCCGGGTCGATCAGCCCGCCGCCGATCACGACAAACTCCGCATCGAGGGCAATCGAAAGGTTCGCGACATGGAGGCCGAGCGCCTTCGCCTGGTAGTCGAAGATCTCCAGCGCCAGAGCATCCCCCTTCTGCGCCAGCCCGCGCAGGGCGAGCGCCTTTTCCTTCGGGGCCATTCCTGCCCCGGACAGCACGTGGTCGGGGTACTTGGGAAGCAGGAAATCCAGAAACTGTGGCAGCCCCGAGATCGAGGTGTACGCCTCGAAGCACCCCCAAGTGCGGCCGCACCCGCACGTGAACGCCGGCAGGCCGAGCAGGTGCAGCGGGGCGGGCATGTGGCCGGCCTCCATGCCGCAAAACATATCGCCCTCGAGCGGAAGCCCGCGATGGTCAACATACGCGCCGCCCAGGCCGGAGCCCGGCGCCAGCATGATGACGGACGCCTTCTTCGCCCCCCGCACACGCGCCGCCTCGCCGACCCCGCCGTAGTTGCCGTCGTTTCCCGCAACAAGCGGGATCGGGCGCCCGGCCCGCTCGGCCAGCGCGGCCGAGTAGTCGGAGTGAAACTCCCAGCCGGCAAAGGACGGCGGCAGGTTCGCCGTGCGGTCCAATACCCCGTAGGCTTGGTACGGCCCGGGAATCGCCAGTCCGACCCCCTTCACCTGGTCCCACGTCAGCCGGTTCACGCTCAAAAATTTCTCTGCGCCATCGACCCAGCCGGCGACGACCGCCCGGGTGCCGAGCTGCGCGTTTGTCGAGCTCTGGGCGAGCTTCAGGGAGATCGGATTGCCCTCGGAATCAACGCCGCCCGTCTTCGATGTGGTCGCTCCGCTGTCTGTGCCAAGGAATACTTCGTTCATGGGCTCCGGAGGTTAGCAGGCCAACCCGCAGAGCGCGAGAAACTTTCACTGAGCTTGTGGCTTGACCGCCCTCGCAGGGGGCCTCATATTCGAGGATTCCCATTCGATGCGATGGCGGGACCGGTTCCCGCCTTTTTCATCGGCGGGCACAACGATTTTTTTATGAATTCCGAACTCATTGCGATGCTCGACTACCTCGAGCGGGAAAAAGGCATCAAGCGGGAAATCCTCGTGGAGGCGATCTCCGACGCGCTGCTCGCCGCCTCGAAGAAGAGCTTCACCTCCGGCACCCGGGAGCTGCGCATCGAGATCAATCCCCAGAGCGGATCGATCCGCGCCCTCGCCAGGCTGATCGCCGTCGAAAAGGTCACCAACCCGCATGACGAGATCCTCCTGAGCAAGGCGAAGGCCGTCAAGGCGGATGCCCAGCCCGGCGAGGAGATCGAAATGGAGGTCACCCCGAAGGATTTCGGCCGCATCGCCGCGCAGGCGGCCCGCCAGGCGATCAACCAGCGGATCCGCCAGATCGAGCGCGAGATGATCTACGAGGAGTTCAAAGACCGCGCCGGCGAAATCGTCAATGGCACGGTCCGGAGGTTTGAGAAGTCGGATGTCATCATCGACCTCGGAAAATTTGAGGGCGTGATGCCGTCGCGCGAGCGGGTCGTCACCGAGGACTACAATGTCGGTGACCGCCTGCGGGCGTACGTCGTCGCGGTCGACCATGCCGCCCGCGGGCCGGAGATCATCCTCTCCCGCAGCCACCCGAATTTTGTCCGCCGCCTCTTCGAGCTCGAGGTCAGCGAGATTGCCGACCACACGGTCGAGCTGAAGGTGATCGCCCGCGAAGCCGGCTACCGGACGAAGGTCGCCGTGCACAGCGAGGACGCCAAGGTCGACCCGGTCGGAGCCTGCGTCGGCATGCGCGGGGCCCGGGTCAAAAATATCGTCCGCGAGCTCAACAACGAGAAGGTCGACATCATCCGCTGGGATGCGGACCCGGTGAAGTTTGCGACCGCCGCCCTGAAGCCGGCGAACATCCGCAGCATTACCGCCGACGAGGCGCGGAAAACGATCAACGTCCTCGTCCACAAGGACGACCTCTCGCTGGCGATCGGCCGCCGGGGCCAGAACGCCCGCCTCACGGCTAAGCTGACCGGCTGGGAGATCGACATCCAGGAGGACAAGACCGCCGCCCAGGTCATCGAGTCCCGCACCGCCGAGGCCGCCCATTCGCTGGTCGCCGTCCTCGGCATCAGCGAGGAAGATGCCCAGAAGCTGGCTTCGGCCGGAATGAATTCGCTCGAGGCTGTCCAGACCGCCGGACCGGACGATATTGCCGGAATCCTTGGGATCGAGCTGGAGGCCGGCCAGAGGATTCTGGATGCGGCGATGGCTGGCGGCACCGACAAGACGACCCCGGCTTGACGGCCATGCAACCCTCCCCTCGAAACCGTTTGATTTATGGCAGAGAAAGTTACCAAGAAACCCACCGAAGACAAAGCCGCCAGAGCGAAGCGGACGTCCTCTGTCGCGCACAAATTACCATCCACCCCGGAGCCTGAGGCGCCGGCTGCTCCTGTGGACCCGAAGCCAGTGATGGCCACGGTCGACCTCCTGGAGCCAAAGAAAAAAGTCAGGAAGTCGGAAGCCGGGCGCAAGGCCCCTCTGAAGCCGTTTGTCCAGGTGGAGGGAGCTCCGGCGACCCAGCCGGATCCTGTCGTCGATCCGGAGGTCGAAGCCCCCGAGCCGGAGGCCGCCGCCGACGAGGCGCCTGCAGAAGGAGAGGCCGGGGAGCTGCGCAAGAACGTTCTGCACCTCAAGCCGCCGATCATCGTCAAAGAGCTCGCCGAGCACCTGGGCCTCAGGCCGTTCCAGATCATCAAGGACCTGATGTCGCTCCAGATTTTTGCCAACATCAACCAGACGGTCGAGCCCGACATCGCCGCCAAGGTTTGCGAGCTCCATGGGTTTATTTTTGAGAGGGAAAAAAAGGACACCTCCAAAGGCCACCACAAGGTCGAGGTGAAAGTGGAGGCCCCGAAGGAGCCGGAGAAGCCAAAGGCTGACGAGCTGGCGACCCGGGCCCCGATCATCACGTTCATGGGCCACGTCGATCACGGCAAAACCTCGCTGCTGGACGCGATCCGCAAGGCGCGGGTGGCGGCCGGAGAGGCGGGAGGGATCACCCAGCACATCGGCGCCTACAGCGTCGAGCGCAACGGCCAGACCATCACGTTTTTGGACACCCCCGGCCACGCGGCATTCACCGCGATGCGCGCGCGCGGAGCAACTGTCACCGACATCGTCGTTCTGGTTGTCGCTGCGGATGACGGCCTGATGCCGCAGACGCTCGAGGCGATCTCGCACGCAAAGGCGGCCAAGGTCCAGATCATGGTTGCGATCAATAAGATCGATCTTCCATCGGCAAATGCGGACCGGGTGAAAACCCAGCTCCAGGAGCACGGGCTCGTCCCCGAGGATTGGGGCGGAGATATCATCTGCCTGCCGGTCAGCGCAACCAAGGGAACCGGCGTTGCCGAGCTTCTCGATATGATGACGCTCCAGGCGGAAATCCTGGAGCTGAAAGCCAGCTCGACCGTTGACGCCCGCTGCACGGTCATCGAGGCGCAGGTCGAGCAGGGGCGCGGCCCCACGGCCACCGTCATCGTCCGCATGGGCACCCTCAAGGCCGGCGACCCGTTCATCTGCGGAAACTATTGGGGCAAGGTGAAGCAGCTCATCAACGACCTGGGAAAGCCGGTGAAGGAGGCGGGCCCCGCGATGCCGGTGAAGGTCCTTGGCTTCAGCGGCCTCCCGAATGCCGGCGATGAGCTCATGGTCATGGATTCGGAAAAATCCGCGCGCCTCCTCGGCGAGGAGCGCTTGGAGTCGATCCGGAGCGACAAGCTCGCGGCCCCGAAACGCGCCACCCTCGAAAACCTTTTTGCCAACCTGGCCGCCGACCAGAAGCCGACGCTCCAGATCGTCGTCAAAAGCGACGTGCAGGGCTCCCTCGAGGCGATCGTCTCCTCGCTCAAGGATATCCCGCAAAAGAAGATCTCCCTCGAGATCATCCATGCGGCCGTCGGCCCGATCACTGACTCCGACGTCCTGCTTTCGAGCGCTTCGAACGCGATCATCATCGGGTTCAGCACGAAGACCGAGAACAGCGCGGCGCAGGCCGCGAAGCGGGAGGGCGTGCAGATCAAGCTTTACAGCATCATCTACGAGCTGCTCGACCAGGTCCGCGAGGCGATGAGCGGGATGCTCGCGCCCGAGCTGCGCGAGTCGGTCATCGGCCACGCCGAAGTCAAGCAGGTGTTCGACCTCACCAAGGGGAAGGTGGCCGGCTGCATGGTTACCGATGGCCGGATCGCCCGCACCGCGCGGGCGCGCGTCCTCCGCCGCCGCCAGCCAATCTATGACGGCGGGCTCGCAACGCTCCGCCGGTTTACCGACGACGTCAAGGAAGTGCGCGCCGGCCTCGAGTGCGGTATCAAGCTCGGCGACTTCACGGAATACCTGCCGGAGGATATCATCGAGTGCTACACGCTCGAGAAGATCCCCCAGCAGCTCTGAGGTCAACCCGCGTGAAGCATCGTATCGAACGGGTCTGCGAGGTCATCAAGCGCGAGCTCGGGGTCATCATCCTGCGCGAAATGGATTTTGGTAAGGTGCTGGTGACAATCAGCGGCGTGGACGTCACCCCCGACCTCAAGCAGGCGCACGTTTTTGTCTCAGCGCTGGGGACCCCGGGCCAGCAGAGCGCTGTGCTCGAAAAGCTCGAGGCCGCCCGCGGGTACCTCCAGGCAGAATTTGCCAAGCGCGTCACCCTGAAGCACACCCCGCACCTGTTCTTTAAGATCGACGCCGCGATCGAGCGGGGCACCCGCGTCCTCAAGATCATGAATGAACTCGGGCTCGACGAAGATGTTTGACCGAATTGCCGACGCCCTGCGCGGGGCGAAGCGGATCGCGATCGCCAGCCACCTGCGCCCGGATGCCGACGCGCTCGGCTCGACAATCGCCGCCGCGCTTTGGCTCAAAAGCGAGGGCAAGGACGTCACCGCCTGGAACGAGGATGGCATGCTGGAAAAATTCCGCTATCTGCCCGGCCATGAACTGATCTCCGCCCCCCCGGCAACCGCGCAGGAGTTCGATATTTTGCTGGCCCTCGACAACTCGGTGAAAAAGCGTCTCGGCACGGTCGTCGAGGCGGTCGCACCGGGCGCACGTTGGATCAATATCGACCACCATGTCAGTAACGAAAATTTTGCGGACCTGAACTACGTGGACCCGACCGCCCCGGCGACCGGCCAGATCCTCTTCGAGTTTTTCCGCCATGCCGGCGTCCCCCTCAACCCGGCGATTGCGACGAACCTTTTTGCTGCGATCTCGACCGACACCGGGTCGTTCCAGTACCAGGGGACCGACGCGCGCACGTTCGATGCGGGGTCCGCTCTCATCTCTGCCGGCGTCGATGTGGCGGCGCTCTCGCGGGCGATGTACGAAAACCTTCCCCGCAGACGCTTCGAGCTCCTCCGGTTTGCCCTCAACCAGGCGGAGTTCCACTGCAAGGATCGCATCGCCACCTTTTCTCTCACGATGGCGGATGCCGCCCGCCTCGCGGTTTTCCCGGAGGACAACGAGGGGATCATCGACCAGCTCCGCGCGATCGAGGGCGTCGTCTCGGCGATCTTTTTTGAGGAGCTTCCCGACTCCAAGGTGAGGGTCAGCGTCCGCTCGAAGGACCCCGCGCTCGACGTCTGCAAGGTCTGCCAGCACTTCAAGGGCGGCGGGCATCCGATGGCCGCCGGCGCACGGATCCACGGGTCGCTCGACCAGGTGAAACAGGAATTCTTAAAGGTTGTTTGTGATGAGATCAGAAAGCGGGATTGACGGGGTGTTGCTGGTGGACAAGGAGCCGGGGATGACATCGCACGATGTCGTCGCCATCACGCGGCGCGCCCTGAACACAAAGAAGGTCGGCCACTGCGGGACCCTCGACCCGCTCGCCACCGGACTCCTGCTCATCACGATCGGACGCGGCACAAAAATCCAGGACCTCCTGATGAGCGAAGATAAGGAATATGTCGGGACCCTCGAGCTCGGGAAGACGACCGATAGCCAGGACGCCGATGGCGAGGTGACTTCCACCGCGCCGGTCCCGGACCTCGCACGCGAGCAGATCGATGCCGCGTTCGCCAAATTTCACGGCGACTTCTACCAGACCCCGCCGATGGTAAGCGCGATCAAAAAGGACGGCGTCCCGCTCTACAAGCTCGCCAGGCAGGGGAAGGTGGTCGAGCGCGAACCCCGGTTTGTCCACGTTTATGCCCACGAAATCCTCGCCGTCCGGCTCCCGGAAATCGATTTCCGCGTGGTCTGCAGCAAAGGGTTTTACGTCCGCACCTACGCCTTCGAAATCGGCCAGGAGCTCGGATGTGGGGCTCACCTCAAGGCGCTTCGCCGCACCAAATCCGGACGTTTTGACGTCGAGGGTGCGGTCACGGTCGCCGAGCTCAAAGCCGGGCCCACGGAAGCCATCGCCGGGCGGGTTCTAAGCCTGCCGGCAGTCTCACGCCTGCGCGGGGCCTGACGTGAACGTCTTCCGCCGCATCGACGATCTGGGAAAAATCCCCGGCCCACTGGTCCTGGCGGCCGGGGTTTTTGACGGGATGCACCACGGCCACCGGGCGGTCCTTGCGGCGGCGCTGTCGGCCGCGCGCGAGATGGGCGGCACGGCGGCCGCACTCACCTTCGACCCGCACCCTTCTAAAATTCTCCGCCCGGACCGCGCGTCCCGCCTCCTCACCTCCACCCCGCACAAGCTGGCCCTCATGGAGGAGTTCGGAATGCAAAACGTCCTCGTCGTTCCGTTTACCCAGGCGTTTGCCGCCATCGAAGCGGAGGCCTTTCTGCGCCAGCTTTGTGCGGCGGCCCCTGCGCTGAGGCGCGTCTGCGTCGGCCGCGCCTGGAGGTTCGGGAGCAAACGCGCCGGCGACGGGGCTCTCCTGCACCGGCTCGGACCTGAGCTCGGATTCGAGACGACTGAAGTCGAGCCGGTGGAAATCGACGGCGCCGTGATTAGCAGCACCCGGATCCGGCAGGCTGTCGAGGAGGGGGATCTCGACGCGGCGGAGCGGCTCCTCGGCCGCCGCTACACCGTGGCGGGAACGGTCTGCCGCGGCGCGGGCCTCGGCCGCCAACTCGGATTCCCCACCGCCAACCTCTCGACCCACAACGAGCAGTTCCCCCCGGATGGCGTCTATGCCGTCCGCGTCCACTTCGCCGGGACCGATCTCTCCGGCGTCGCCAATATTGGCGTGCGCCCGTCGGTCGCCTCAAATGGAGACCGCCTCCTCGAAGTTTACCTCTTCGATTTTTCGGGCGACCTCTACGACCGGGATCTGGAAGTCAAATTCGTTGCCTTCCTCCGCCCGGAAAAACGTTTCCCCGGCAAGGAGGTCCTTCAGAATCAGATCCGCGAAGATGCCGCGCACGCGCGCCGGATCCTTGCGCCGGAGTAGAAAATCAGCGCGCTCGGCGGAGGCTGGCAACCGCCTGACGAAGGCGCTGCCGGCTCGCGGCGGAGCCCCCCGAACGGCTGTATGCGGCGGCCTCGTAGCCGGATGCAAACCGCGTAAGAACCTCCGCTGAACCCGGGTGGCCCCCGGCAGCCCGGGCCGTCCATGCCAGCGGGGGCTCACCGATTGAGCGCGGAATTTCCATGCGCTTGGCGCAGCGGTCCAGGGCCCGAAGCGCCTCATCGATGGGATCCCGGCGACGACGGTGCTGCCAGAGGAACGAGCCAAGCCCGGCAAGGGCCGCTGCGGCCAGCCCGACCCCAAGCCAGGTTGCCTGCATCGCCAGCCATTTCCCGCCTTGCACGAAGAGACTGCTGACATAGGTGAGAGCTGTGCGCGGCCAGGCCCAGCGGGAAGGATCGCGGTCGGTCTCGAGCTGCAGCATGAACTCCGGAGCCACGACCTGGGTCGCATCAAACCGAATCCATGACCCGGACGCCGGATCCCACGCCTCGACCCAGGCGTGGGCGTCCGAGTCTCTCACCGAGAGCGTGCGAAGCCACGGGTTCCAACGTCCCCCGCGGTATCCGGTGATGACGCGAGCGGGCACGCCGCCGAGTCGGAGGAGATTTGCCGAGGCCGCCGCGTAGTGCTCGCAAAATCCGCGGCGGGACTTCGTCAAAAACGTAGCGACCGAATCCACGCGGCCAGGGCGGATCGTGTACGTGAACCCGGAGGTCGCAAAAAATTCCGCGAGCTCGCGGAGCCGCTGGCGGGTCCCGCCCGGCGGTTGGAAGATCGTGGTGGCCAGGGCGCGCAGCGCAGCGGCCTTCGAGACGCTGTCGGGAAGCTCGACGTCCGCACCCTGCGGCGGATCGTTGGATGGTGCGGCAAACGAGGTGATCTCAATTTTGAGGCGCTCATCGTCCGGGGCCGTAAGCCCTTCGTAGCCGATGCTCATCCCCACGGGAGCGACCGGCCGCGCGGGCTCAATGGCCAGCTTGTACTGCCAGACGGGAAACCCCGCAAAATCGCTGCGGGCGGACCGCAGTGGCCCGGCCAGCCAGCGGAACCCGAGGTTCTGGTCGAGCACGCTCCCCCGCCAGAACAGGTCCGCAACCCCTGGGACGGTTTCGCCCTCGGCAAAATGGGCGACGAACGCGAGCTGGCGCCCGGGCCGGATCTCCGAAAAATCGCCCGGGTTCAACTCGCCGGAAAACCCCGCCATCGCGACCTCGGTCCGGCTGGAGAGCGCAGGAAAAATCCAGAATGCCGGGACGACGACGGCTGCGACAGGAACGCCGAGCCTCAGCGCCCGCAGGAGGACCGCCCGCAGGCTCTGCGTGGCCTCCTCCGGTGTGTGCGCCTGCTGGGCAAGAAAGAGCAGGATGGCGACATCGACGATCAGCACGACCGATTCGATGTCGGTGCTCAGCGCAATCACGGCGAGAAGAGCGACGGCGCAGAGGAGGACCCGCAGCACGCGCTTCGGGTCCATCACCTGCAGAAGCATCGACCCGGCAACCCACGCGGCAGCTGCCGCAAAAACTCCCGGCAGCGACACCCCGTCCACAAACGGGATGCCGAGGGTCCCGGCCAGGCCCACCCATCCAACCCACCGGGGCGGGAGCAAGCGCAGGAGGCGGAGGACCAGCCCCGCCACAAGCAGGATTCCCAGCGCTCCGCCAAGCAGCGGCGGAAGCGCGATGACCCATTGGTGCACGATGAACCACATCCCCGCCAGAAGCCCGGCCAACCGCTGCCCCGGACGCTCGCTCATTTGCTCGCCCCCCAGCCGGCCAGCGCCGAGCGGCAGGCATCCAGGTTCCTTTCATGGAGCCCCGCCCCGCCAAGGTGCAGGTCGAACCCCCGGCCCAAACGCACGGCCGCCTGAACCCATGCGCTCAGCTGCTCCAGTCGATCCTCAGCATCCTCCAGAAAGGCGGTGTCCTCCCAGCGGATCGCCAGCCGCCCGCCGGGATCTTCAAACGTGCGCACGGCAAGCGTCCCCGTGCGCGCAAACACCTTCCAATCCACGCGCGAGAGCGGGTCGCCGGGAATATACGGCCTGGATTCGCCGATCTCCTCGCCCCCGGATTTTACGGCGACCGCGCTCCCGGGCAGCGGACGCCAGGAGCGCCCGCGCGGATAGACCGCGTGGCTCCCGGCATCCCGCAAAACCTTCCACGCAAAGCAAAGCCCGGCGGGAAAGTTACTCGAGACCCAGATCGCCGGAAGCGGAAAGATCCCGCGCCTGGCGGTCGGGATGCGCAGCTCCACGCGGGCGGATCCCCCGGGTTCGATGACCGGGATCGTCACCTCACCGAGAAGTTTCCAGCCCTCCCGATAGCGCACCTTCAAGCCTAGGCGCTCGCTTGGGCTTGTGTTCGTGACGAGCACGCTGACGACCGCCTCGCTTCCCGCCGGGACGGGCGGAACCCGTCCTGTGTTCAGGCAAATCCCGCGCATGTTGTCGTTCGTTTGGATGAGCACCACGATCCCCGCCACGACCAGCGCAATGACCAGAACCTGCGGGGTCCCTCCGAATCCCTCCGAAATATAGCCGGCCGCAAACGTGAGCAGGACGGCCCCGGCCAACACCGCGCCGGCCCAGGTGGGGACGATGTAGATCCGCTCGCGGGCCTTCATTGGCTACCGGACCGGCGTCTCGCGGCGGAGCGCCTCCGCCATCCCGGCCGCCTCTTGCGCTTCGGACGGGGCTGTCGAGAATTGCGCCAGGCGGTGCGCCACCACCGGAGCAAAAACCTCCTGGACGTCCTCGGGGAGAACGTGGTCGCGGCCGCGCAGGAATGCCCTCGCCCTCGCAGCGCGCTGGAGCCCGATGGCCGCACGCGGGGAAAGCACCCACCCCCGATCGCGGGCTTTCTCAAAAAGGTCGAGGATGTAGCCGGAAACCGCCTCCGCCACATGCAGCCGCGCCGCAGCGGCCTGCCACTCCAGGACCTGATCCCCAGATGCCAGTGCCTCCAGCGCCTCCGGACGGACCGCCCCGCCGGAATCCCGCTCGAGCAGCTTTTTCTGGGTCGCGCGGTCGGGCACCCCGAGCGCCAGGCGCATCAGGAACCGGTCGATCTGTGACTCCGGCAGCAGCGCCGTGCCAGCCTGGTCGCGCGGGTTCTGCGTGCCGACAAAAAAGAACGGCCGAGGTAGCGTGTGAGTGTGACCCTCGATCGTCACCTCGTGCTCGTCCATCGCCTGCAGCACCGCGCTCTGCGTGCGCGGGGATGCGCGGTTCAGCTCGTCCCCCAGCACCAGCTGCGCAAAGATCGGGCCGCGGTGGAAGGTGAAGGCCTGCCGCGCCGAATCAAAAACCTGGCTGCCCAGAATGTCGGACGGCAGCAGGTCGTTGGTGAACTGCACGCGCTGGAACTCCAGCCCGAGCAGGCGCACCATCACCTTCACCATCGTCGTCTTGCCCACGCCGGGCGTGTCTTCGACCAGAAGGTTTCCGTCCGCAATGAAGCAGCAGAGCGCCAGCTCCAGCTCCCGCGCCCGATCGATCATCACCCGCCCCGCCTCCGCATGGAACTTCTCCAAAAAAGATCGCATGCCATAACCCATACACCGGTTCGACCCGCCGCAAAATGATTCTCTTGCTGCCGTGCCTGCTTCTGGAGATTGCGCCCGGCAACCCGCCCGAAAATTGGCGCGGCCCAAGCAAAAAAGCCGCTCAAAAAACAAAAATATGAATCCACAATTTTCCGAAATGGCGTTAATACGCGAGACCCCATACCCATGAGTGATATTCCAGAAGCTGATTGGAAGCATATGCGTGCCCTCCAACCGACGTTGATTAATCGGTTATGCGCACGGATCAACGCCAGAGTCAGTAGGATCATTAACGACCCGGCGCTGACCCATCACGAGCGCTTTCTCGCGATGTTCGCCGCAATTCGAGAGGAGAATCAGAACGTAGCATGGGCATTCGATGACTGGCGCAGGTCGACCATCCGAATGCGGATCATCGAGATTCACCGTCAGGGTCTTTTCGAACCAGGAGAGATTGCTGGGCTGTCGGATGCGATGACGCAGCGCTTGCCCGGTAAATAGGTTTATCCAACTGGGAAACGAGGCGAGGCCTCCCCTGCTTTACAGCGGCTTTTTGGCGAGCACGGCGAGGCGCGGCCACCACCAGACGATTTTGTTTTCTTCGTTGGTGAGGCCGAACGCCTGCCGGGCGGGGTCCGGGGCGGAATTGATCCGCCGAAGGATCTCGATGCGGTTTTCGGGCGGGGTCGCGGCGGTTTCGAAATACCATTCCAGATCGGGTTGTTTGAACGGTACGGTCGCGCATTTTAGGATTTCGAGTCCGGCGGAGCGAACGAGTGCGGACCAGGACTCCGGCGAGCGGAAGCGGCCGTGGCTTGGGTCGCGCAGCTTCTCAATCCCGTGGATCCATTCCTCGGCCACCGGTTCACCGTCCGGCACGCTGCCGTCGATGAGAAGGAAGTGCCCGCCCGGAGCGAGGACCCGAGCCGCCTCGTTCACAAACCCGGCCTGATCAGAAAAGTGGTGGGCGGCCACCCGGCAGGACACGATCTCAAAGCTGGCGTCCGGGTACGGGAGCGACTCGGCCGAATGTTCGGCGGTTGTCAGCTGGACGCCGTCCTCCGCAGCCAGCTCCGATGCGCGCTCGAGCATGGCGGGCGAGAGGTCCGAGGCCGTCATGTCCCATCCGCGTCTCGCAAGAAAAACGGCCGTATGGCCTCCGCCGGTTGCGACATCCAAACCGCGCGCGGCCGGGGAAGCCGCGATGCCCGCCAGGGCCTCCTCGAGATCTGAGGTATCGGCAAGGATATGAGACCTCCCGTAGTTCCGGCTCTGGCGCTCGAATTGTTCCCGCGATGCAGACTGGCGTTCGTCAAGTGGCATGATCCCGAAGTAAGCCTTCCTGCTGGCCGGGGCAAGCGAATGTCAGATTCTTTGTGCGGCCGCACAAATAATCTGTGCTAGCGAGGGCCTGTGCGGTGTGGCCAGGCAAGCCGGAAAGGAATGGCCGGAACCGAATGGATTCTTTATCAGCGCCTGCGGATGGCCGGCTTGCTGATGCGACCGACATGGGAGCTTTGGTCATGGTGGAATGGCCCTGGTTGCGCACGGATCGCCAGTTCCTGCCCCCAGTTCCCGGAGAGTCTATGCACTCGCCCGGCAACATTTGCGCAATGAATTCTTGCGTGCGTCCGCCCCGTGCAGGCACTCTCTCGCCCCCATGACACGACACGACGGCCGGGGTCCCGGCGAGCTCCGCAAAATTGACATTCAGGCCGGCATTGCGCCCCATGCGCAGGGATCGGTGCTTATTTCCTTCGGCAACACCCGCGTGATCTGCGCCGCGATGATCGAGGAATCGGTGCCGCGCTGGATGAAGGAGCAGGGGGTGACCGGCGGATGGCTCACCGCCGAGTACTCGATGCTTCCGTACTCGACGCTCAGCCGCAAGCAGCGCGACTCCTCGCGCGGAAAGCCCGACGGACGGGGCACCGAGATCCAGCGCCTGATCGGCCGCTCGCTGCGCGCGGTCGTGGACCTGGAAAAAATCGGGTCCCGGACGCTGTGGGTCGATTGTGACGTCCTGCAGGCCGACGGGGGAACCCGGACCGCGGCGATTACCGGCGCCTCGGTTGCGATCGAGCTCGCCTGCCGGTCGCTGGTGCAATCCGGAAAGCTGGCCGCCGTGCCGGTGAAAAACCGCGTCGCTGCGGTGAGCGTCGGCATCGTGAAAGGCCATCCGGTCGTGGACCTCGACTATATCGAGGACAAGGACGCGGAGGTCGACATGAACGTCGTGATGACCGGGAACGGGGATTTTGTGGAGGTCCAGGGCTCCGGCGAGGAGACCGTTTTCAGCCAGGCCCAGCTTGACGACATGCTCGGGGCCGCAAAAACCGGGATTGCCAATCTGATCGCGATCCAAAATGCTGCTCTCTCTTCCCTATGAAAAAAGCTCTCATCACCGGTATCACTGGCCAGGACGGATCGTACCTTGCCGATTTTCTTCTGGCCAAAGACTACGAAGTGCACGGGATCATCCGGCGCGCGAGCACGTTTAATACGAGCCGCATCGACCATCTCTACCAGGATCCCCACGTCAACGGCGTGCGGCTTTTCCTCCACTACGGCGACCTCGCGGATTCCGTGAACCTGGTCAAGCTGATCTATGAGCTCAAGCCAGACGAAATTTTCCATCTGGGCGCGCAGAGCCACGTGCGGGTGAGCTTCGACATCCCGGAGTACACGGCCGACGTGACCGGGGTCGGGACGATCCGCATCCTGGAGGCGATGCGCGAGGCCGGCGTCAAATCCCGGTTTTACCAGGCTTCGAGCAGCGAGATGTTTGGGAAGGTCCAGGATGTACCGCAGACCGAGACGACCCCGTTTTGGCCGCGCAGCCCGTACGGCGTTGCCAAGGTTTTTGCCTATTGGGCGACCGTGAACTACCGCGAGAGCTACGGGATGCACGCGACGAACGGAATTCTCTTCAACCACGAGAGCCCGCGCCGCGGCGAGACGTTCGTCACGCGTAAGATCACCCGCGCCGCGGCCGCGATCAAGATGGGCCGCCAGAAGGAGCTCTACCTCGGCAACCTCGATGCCAAGCGCGACTGGGGCTACGCTCCCGAGTATGTCGAGGGCATGTGGATGATGGTCCAGCAGGACACGTCCGACGACTACGTGCTCGCCACGAACGAAACCCACACGGTTCAGGAATTTGTCGAGGAGGCGTTCGGCCACCTCGACCTGGATTGGAAGGAATTTGTCAAACATGACGCCCGCTACGAGCGTCCGGCCGAGGTCGACCTGCTCGTCGGCGATCCGTCAAAGGCGAAGCGCCAGATCGGATGGGAGCCGAAGACGAAGTTCAAAGACCTCGTCCGGATCATGGTCGACGCCGACCTCGCCGAGCTGCAGCAAAAATAGGCCTTACTCGCGCATCTTCGAAAGTTGCACGTCTGTCAGGCGGGGGGCTTCTGGGTTCGGAGTTCCGCCTTTAGGCGGCTGGATTGTGAGGCGGCAGCCCAAAAAGCACCGCCTAAAGGCGGAACTCCAAACGAGATTCCCCAAGCACCCGTTTTTGCAACTTTCGGAGATGCACCCCCCTTCCGCTCAGCGCGAGATCTCTGCCGGCCGGCGGAGCCAGTCGCGGATGCCGACCGGGGACGGTTGGCATCCGGCAGCGGCGATCTCGGCGAGGACGCGCTCGAGGGTCATGATGTGACGGTCCTTTTTATAGATCAGGTAGTCCTCCCGCATGCCAGGCGGGGTGATGTTGATCGTCGCGAGGTTGGCTCCGGTGCGGAGGGCGCCTGCGTACCCGCCCACTCCGGCAATCCCCATGGCGCTCACGGCAGGAATGATCCAGTTCGGGTGGCGGAGTCGGAGGCTTGCCACCGCGTTGAGCACGCGCTCCAACGACTCCGGCGGATGCCCGGCAAACGGGGTCTCCTCCCCTGGAATAAACGGGCTCACGCTACATCCGGCCAAGGGGAGCGAATCCAAGAGGTCAAATGTCCGGTCCACGATCTCCGGCGTCTGACCGGGAAGCCCGAGAACAAACCCTGAAGAAACCCGCCAGCCCGAACCCGCCAGCATCCGGATCGTCTCCACCCGTTCGTCCAGCGAGCCAGGGGCTTGGACGAAGCGGTAGTGATCCGGGTCGCCGGTTTCGATCTTGATCACGTAATAATCGCCCCCCGCCTCGCGGAGCTCGTCGGATTCCCGTTCGCTCAGGGTCCCGAGGCAGACGCTCAGCCCGAGCGAGGTCTGGTCGCGCAGTTTTCTGAGAAGGGGGATGGCAACCTCGCGCACGGCACGCGGGTCCTCGCCGGCCTGAATATTCAGGTCGGTCACGCAGCCGGGTAGATCTGACATCACCTGCTCAAAGAGCGCGTCCGGGTCCAGGCGGAAGCGTCCGAGCGAGCGGTTGTCCCGCCGCATCCCGCAATACCCGCAGTTTTCCCGGCAGAAGTTTGAGATCTCGACGACCGCGCGCACGAAGACGGTGCGCCCGAAAACGCGGTCCCGCTCGCGGGCCGCCTCTGCGCGCAGGGCACCCCCCTCGGCCGTCGCGAGATCCAGGCTGCCGGAAAAAGAGTTTTGAAAAACCACCTTCCGACTATCGGCGAGGTCGGGGAGGATATTCAATACGCGAGTGGGATCGGAAAATAAAAGGGCTTTCCCCCGCGCGCCCGCTCGGCGAAGCTCCGGGCCTTCATGAGCGAAAAACCCAAGAATGCCGTCTCCCCGCGCCGCGAGGAGGATTTTCCCGAGTGGTACCAGCAGGTTATTCGGGCCGCCGATCTGGCGGAGAACTCGGAGGTCCGCGGATGCATGGTCATCAAGCCGTGGGGCTATGCGCTGTGGGAGCGCATGCAGGCGGTCCTGGACCGGATGTTTAAGGACACCGGCCACCGGAACGCATACTTCCCGCTGTTCATCCCGCTGAGCTACCTGGAAAAAGAGGCGGCCCATGTCGAGGGCTTTGCCAAGGAATGCGCGGTTGTCACGCACCACCGGCTCGAGGCGCGCGATGGCAAGCTCGTCCCGGCGGGCGAGCTCGCCGAACCGCTCGTCGTGCGCCCGACGTCGGAGACCATTATCGGGGCCGCGTACGCGCGCTGGGTAAAGTCCTGGCGCGACCTGCCGGTCCTCCTCAACCAGTGGGCAAACGTCGTCCGCTGGGAGATGCGCCCGAGGCTGTTCCTGCGGACTGCCGAGTTCCTCTGGCAGGAGGGTCACACGGCGCACGAAACCCAGGCGGAGGCGGAGGTCGAAACGATGAAGATGCTCCGGGTTTACGAAAAATTTGCGCGCGAATTTCTGGCGCTGCCGGTGCTGTGCGGCGAGAAGAGCGAGAGCGAGCGGTTCCCCGGGGCGCTGCGCACGTACTGCATCGAGGCGATGGTCCAGGACCGGAAGGCGATCCAGGCCGGCACGTCCCACTTCCTCGGACAAAATTTTGCGAAGGCGTCGGGGATCCAGTTCCAGGGCCGGGACGGCTCGGTTGAGCACGCCTGGACGACGAGCTGGGGGGTGAGCACGAGGCTGATCGGGACGCTGATCATGGCGCACAGCGATGATGACGGGATGGTCCTGCCTCCCCGCATCGCCCCCGCCCACGTCGTCATCATTCCGATCACGCCGAAGGAGGAGTCCCGCGCGGCCGTGCTCGAGGCGGCGGAGGCGCTGGTAGCCTCGCTGCGGGCGGTCTCGTTCCATGGCTCATCGATCGAGGTCGAACTCGATGCGCGTGACATTGGCGGCGGGGTCAAAAGCTGGGAGTGGATCAAAAAAGGAATCCCTCTCCGCATAGAAATCGGCCCGCGCGACCTCGAGCAAGGGACGGCTGCCGTCTCCCGCCGGGATCGCGGGCACAAGGAAAAAGAATTTCTTCCGATGGCAGAAATTCCTGCCCGGATGCCGGGTGTGCTCGACGAGATCCAGGCCGGCCTGCTCGAGCGCGCGACGGCGTTCCGCGAAACCCATCTCAAAGAAATCGACTCGCGCGACGCGTTCTACGCGTTTTTCACGCCGGCCAACCCGTCGAAGCCGGAGATCCACGGCGGCTTTGCGCTCACGCACTGGAATGGCAGCGCCGCTGTCGAGGAGCTCATCAAAACCGACCTGAAGGTGACGATCCGTTGCATCCCGTTTGAGGATTCTGCCGAGCCCGGCATCTGCCCGTTTTCGGGCGAGCCAAGCCGGCAGCGGGTCATCTGGGCGAAGTCGTACTGAGCGCTAGTAGAAGGCAGCGCCACACAAACCAGCGGCCAACCTTGACGCGCGCCAGTTGGGGTCCGGCTTCAACGAGGTCGAGGGTTCGCTTGCCCAGCGCCAGCGGCAGCGCGCTGGCCGCCCGCAGGCGTCTCGGACGGACGGCTGCTGCATAGGAGGTGCCGTCCCGGAGGTGCTCGCGCGCCAGCCCGAGCGCCCGTAAAAACTCCTCCTCCCTCACATAAACGCGCCCGGAATCGGCATCGGCGTGGCGGTCGCGGAGGATGTTGACCCACTGGAGCCCGCAGCCGAACGAGAACCCCAGCCGCCGCATCTCAGGGGCTGGCAGGACCGCGTAGCCCGGCACGTGTTTAAAGCAGACGTCGGTCCAGAATGTGCCGACGCAGCCCGCGACCAGGCCGGTGTAGTGGCAGGCCTCGTCAAATTCCAGAGGTGCCGGGTTCCCGGAAAACCGCTCGATGTCAAAAATCTGCCCTTCGCGGATCGTCGCCCATATCGCCTCGATCTCAGAGCGATCCGGCGAGGAACGAAGATCCTCGAGCAGCCCGGGAAGGGAGTTCAGGAGCAGGCGGTCGGCCGCAGGCAGTTGGCCGCCGGCTTCGAGGTTCCCTGCGGCATCTGCCGGCCAATCGCCGGGAAGCCCGCGCAGCAGCCGGACACGCGCCTCGGCCTCGGCGGCGGCGACGTCGGCGATGGAATCCGAGGCGCGGGCGAGCAGATACGCCAGCGACAGGGTCGGCCCGACAGACGCCGGGAGAAGCTTCAGCGAGAGGTAAAACGACCGGGAGACCGCCTTGAGAAGCGACAAAAACCGCTCGGATCGATTGTCAGCGGGCATCAGGAGCCCGGCTCAGTCGAGATCCAGCCACGAGCAGTACGTTTTCACCAGGGCGTTGGAGATCTCGGTCAGGTTCAGCTGCGTGCGATCGAGGTACTGGTGGAGCCCCTCGGCCAGGATCGTCTTGATCGGGGTGTAGTCGAGGCTCGAGCAGAGCATGCCGGAGAGGCGCTCGGCCTCGTTCGAAAAGTGAGCCCGCTCGCAGCCGGATATGCTGTGCAGCGCCTGGTTCAGCCGGTCCGCACAGAACCGGAGCGACCGCGGAAACTGGTCGTGCAAAATCAGAAATTCCGCAACCTGCCAGCTCGTGATCTGGCCGTGAGAGATCTTCAGAAACGCCTCCAGCGCGCTGCACGAGCGGAGCACCGCCATCCACTGGGTGCTGTCGACCGTCCCGCCAACCCGCTCGCCGGACGGCAGGAGGATGTGGTACTTGATGTCGAGGACGCGGGACGTCGAGTCCGCGCGCTCAAGGAATTTTCCCGCCTGGAGGAAGTGCCATCCCTCGCCGTGCGTCATCGTGGCGTCGGTGATCCCCTGGAACGAGTGCAGGTTGTCAACGAGCGAGCGGTAGAAGTCGATCGGGCTTTCGATGAACGCCGCGCGGGCGGCCCCGCTGTGCATGTAGAGGTAGAGCCGGTTGATCTGCTCCCACATCTCGCTCGAGATCTGCTCGCGCACCATGCGCGCATTCTCCCGCGCGTGCGACACGCACGAGAGGATCGAGTGGGAGTACTTCTTTTCGAAAGTGACAAAATCCATCACCGCGTCGCCCGAGATCCCGTCGTGGATCTCGTTGAAGAGTTCCTGGTCCTCGAGCGTGGCGAGGATCGGCTCCCAGTGCTGCTTGGCGGTGCCGCCGTTCTGGTCCTCAAAATCGAGGATGAGCTGGATGTTGACGTCGAGCACTCGCGAGTTGGCCTCCGCGCGCTCGATGTAGCGGCTCAGCCAGAAACAGGCGTCTGCGACGCGGCTTAACATGGCAGCCCCCCCTCATCGAGCACCCAGGTATCCTTGCTTCCACCCCCCTGCGAGGAGTTCACCACCAGGGATCCCCTGCGCATCGCGACCCGCGTCAGGCCGCCCGGGATGATCACGGTTTTTTCTCCGGAGAGGATGTACGGCCGCAGGTCGATGTGGCGGCCCTCGACCGCCCCGTCCACGTAGCACGGCGAGCGCGACAGCGAGATGACCGGCTGTGCGACGTAGCCGCGCGGGTCGGCGATGATCGCGGCGCGGAATTTGGCGATCTCGTCCTTCGACGCATGAGGCCCGATCATCATCCCGTAGCCGCCGCTCTCGTTTGCCGCCTTGACCACCAGCTTGGGAAGGTGCTCGAGCACGTATTTCCGGTCGCTGTCGACCGAGGTGAGAAACGTTTCGACGTTCGGCAGGATCGGCTCCTCGCCGAGGTAAAATTTGATCATCGCCGGGACGTAGTAGTACGTGACCTTGTCATCCGCGACGCCGGTCCCGAGCGCATTGGCGAGGCTGACGTTGCCGGCCCGGTAGGCCTCGACGATCCCCGGCACCCCGAGCAGGGAATCCTTCCGGAAGACGGTGGGGTCGAGGAAGTCGTCGTCGATCCGCCGGTAGATCACATCGACCTGCTTGAGCCCCTTCGTCGTCTTCATGTACACCCGGGAATCTTCGACGACCAGATCCGGCCCGACCACGATCTCGATCCCCATGGCCCGCGCCAGAAACGAGTGCTCGAAGTACGCCGAGTTGTAAACCCCCGGGGTCAGCACCACCACGGTCGGATCCGGCTTCCCATGTGGGGCCGAATGCCGGAGCGCCGCCAGGAGCTCCTGCGGATACCGGTCGACCGGCCGCACGGCGTGGCGGTTGAACAGCCTCGGGAAGACCCTCTTCATCGCCTGGCGGTTTTCCAGTAGATACGAGACGCCCGACGGGCAACGGCCGTTATCCTCCAGCACCATGTACGTGCCATCCGCTCCGCGGATCATGTCTGACCCGCACACGTGGATGTAGATGTTGTTCGGAAGGTCGAACCCGACCAGCTCGGGACGGAAATGTTTTGCGCTCCGCACGATCTCGCCCGGGATGACGCCCTCCTGGATGATCCGCTGGTCGTGGTAGATGTCGTGGAGAAAGTGGTTCAGGGCCGTGAGCCGCTGGGTGAGCCCGCGCTCGATCAGCGCCCACTCGTCGGTCGGAATGATCCGCGGGATGAGGTCAAACGGCATGATGCGCTCGGTCCCCTCGTCGCCGCTGTAAATCGTAAAAGTGATCCCCTGGTTGAGGTAGGACCGCTCGGCCAGTGCCCGCTTCCGGTCGAACTCCGAGGGGACCATCTCGTTAAACCGCTCCAAAAGTTGCCGGTAATGCGGCCGGACTTCTCCGCCGGACGAAAACATCTCGTCAAAAAACGGCCCCGGCTCGTACTTGGTAAATATTCCCTGCATCCCGGCCCTTGAAATTACAGAATCCGGTACGCAAGAAAAGCAGAAAAGCCGGGCATCCGGCGCCTTCGATAAAAAAGGCGGACTCCATGCGGGAACGGCGAGTGGCCAAGGGTTATAACCGCCCTCGCTGCGGATTTGGGGTCGCTGCGGCCGGGCGGGAGATGCCGGTTTGGGCGATGTCCCTGCGGTTGGTGAGCTCCGAGCGCTCGTTGAAGTGGCGGAGGGCGTGCTGCCAGGCGGGGTGGAGGTCCTGGTCGGGGAGGAGCCAGATATCGCGGTGGAGTTGCTCGACGGCGTGCGGGTCCCAGAGGAGTGCGGTGAGCTCACGCCGGGTCAGTGATGGGGGCCCATCGGAGAGGAGGCGCTGGCGAAGCGCCGCAAGGTAATCGATCTTGTGGCGGGCATGGACGCGGGATCTTCGGAGAAGCGAGGCGTGGATCGCCTGGGCTTCTGGAGAGATCGCAACCTGAAAAATCCCGCGGGGGGTGAGGGTCGGATCGTTCGGCTGCGCGTCGAGGTTTTGGAGGATTTCCGGGGTTGAGGATTCTTCCGGGATGAGAAGGAGGCCCCATTTTCTGAGGGCGAGCCCGAGGGATTCCGAGCTTGTGAGCATGGCGATCGGGATCGCGAGCACGAGGCCGGCCAGCACGGGGGAGAGCCAGAGGAGGAGGCCCGGCATCTGGAAATAAACGACTGCGGCAGCGGCCAGCCCGATGGCGTTCGGGGCCGCGTAGGTTCTGATCGCGTCGGAGAGCGGGATCCCGGCGGCATCGCGGTTCTGGGTCTTCCAGGTGACGCGCAAGCCAAGCGCGGTGAGCACGACAAATTTCGTATAAAAAAACAGAAGGATCGGGGCGATGAGGACCGAGAGCAGGGTTTCCAAAAGCGTGCTGGCGAGGACCCGGAGCACGCCGCCAAATTCGCGCGCGCGCGGGGCCAGGTGGAGAAAGCCAAGCAGCTTCGGGACGAAGAGGAGGACGACGGTGATGGCCAGAAGAGCCGCCGGAGCCCAGGCAATCGGCGCCGGGTTATCGATCGACCCGGAAAACACCTCAAACACCTGCCTTCGATAGCTCTCCCACGAACTGAGGATGATGAAGGCGACGAGCATCGGGGCGGTGAGGTACGCCATGAGCCCGAAGAAGATGTGGATGCGGTTGGTGAAGCGGGTTCCGGGCGCGAGGAGGAACCAGAAGTGCTGGAGGTTTCCCTGGCACCACCTGCGGTCGCGCTTGAGGCTCTCGGTGAGGTTCGGCGGACCCTCCTCATACGATCCCGTCTCGAGGTAGGCGAACCAGACCTGGTAGCCCGCCTGCTGCATGAGCGAGGCCTCGACGGTGTCGTGGCTCAGGATGTGGCGGTCGGCCGGGCTTCTGCCCGGCAGCTCGGGCAGCACGCACTGCTCGATGAACGGCTTCAGGCGGAGCATCGCGTTGTGCCCCCAATAATTTCCTCCGCCGAGATGCCAGAAGTTTGAGCCGGCGGCGAAGAGCGGGCCGACCGAACGGGTCGCGTACTGGACGAACCGCTGCAAGATCGACGTCCCGCGAACGATTTTCGGCCCGGTCTGGACGATCCCGACCTCCGGGTTGGCATCCATCACGCGCGCCAGGCGGACGATCGTCTCCCCGCTCATCACGCTGTCGGCGTCGAGGATGAGAAGGTATTGGTAGCGCCCGCCCCAGCGACGGCAGAAGTCGGCGATGTTCCCGCTTTTCCCGTGCAGCGAGACGCGGCGCTTGCGGTAAAATATCCTGCCGAACGCCTGGCAGCGCGAGCAGAGCCGGAACCAGGCGGTCTCCTCCTCGATCCATCGATCCGGGTCGTTCGAGTCGCTGAGGACAAAAAAGTCGAACGAGGTGCCGGCGCCGGTCGCCTCGAGTGAGCGGAACATATTTTCGAGTCCGCGAAACGTGCGGTCCGGGTCCTCGTTGAAGATAGGGAGGGCAATCGCGGTCGAGCCGGGAGCGGCACCGGGCTCGTCGGCGCGGAGGGTGCGCATGATGTCGAACCGGTCGCCGCCGATTGCCAGGATGACGAACCCCCAGAAGGCGATCGCAAACCCGAAGGCGATCTGGCCAAAGAGCGGCACAAAGAGGGCGAGCAGCGCACCTTCGAGCAACGAGATCCCGCCGCTCTGAAAAATCGAAAACATGAGAACCGTCCCGCCGGCGGTGATCCCGGCTCCGGTGGCCAGGAAAAGCGCGCGGCGGAGCGAGACCGTGTCCGGCCGGAGATCGGCAACCTTGGCGAAGGGCCTCATCGGAAAAACCTCACGTAGGCGGCCCAAGCCGCAAAGAAGATAGCCATCCAGAGCAGGAAGGCGCGCAGGACATGACCCCAGGAAAACTGGTCCCATGTCTCGCGGGCGATCTCCTCCATCGCGCCGTAGTCGACCTCCTTGCGGAGGAGGCTCTGAAACTCGAGCGTCGGTCCGGCTTCGATCGCCGCACCCCGGATCGCCGCCACGAATTCCGGGGGAGGGGATGGGTCCAGGAACAGGTCGTTCCGGCCGCTCGAAAAGTAGGCGACCTTCGCGCGGGCGATCCGCTCCGGATCTCCGGCGAGCGCCGCAAACCAGGCGTCGGAGACCTGCGTGACGTGCGCCATCGTGCACGCAATTGGCGAGACGTCGGGGGTCGTGGCGTGAAGGGATTTTGCCTCGCCGAGCAGCGCCAGCGTGAGCGCGAGGAGCCGCTCGCGCGGCTCGACGTTGTGGGCCCGTAAAAAATCTTCAAGCCGCAGGCACGCGGCATCCCACCCGGCGCTCAATTTTTCCATGTGTACGTCCAGGTTTCTGTGAGCGGGCGCCCGTCGAGCCGGAGCGTGCAGCGGAGCTCGACCGGCTTCGTCCCGATCCCGGCCGAGCTCGCGATGAACGAGACCCGCCACGAGTCGCCATACGTGTTTTTTTGGACGATGACGTCCTTGATCTCTCCTCCGGCGATCGAGGTGTCCGCGGCGACCGGTGCCTCAAACGGAAGCTTCGAGAGTTCGCTGCCGGCAAAGTCGATCACGAACATCCGGTAGTACGGCGCATCCTGGAAATCCACGCGCGTGAAGAGCGTCCGCCCGAGTGGCGGAATGTTCTGGGACTCGCCGAACCACGTGAGCGACCACGAATATTCGTGGCGGGCGCCCTTTTTGAGCCCGCCGTCCGGCTGCCAGTAGGCGACGACGTTGTCCATGAACTCGTTTCCGGTGGGAAGCTGGACGAGGTGGACGGAACCTTTCCCCCAGGCCCCTAGGGGGCGGACCCAAACGCTTGGGCGCTGGTGGTAGCGGGCTTCCATGTCTTGGTAGTGGGTGAAGTCGCGGTCGCGCTGGAGGAGGCCGAACCCGCGCGGGTCGGCATCCTCGAAGACCGCGACCTGGAGTTGCTTCGACCACGACAGCGGCCGCCAGAGCCATTCGCCATTCCCCCGCTCGATCTGGAGCCCATCGGAATCGTGGACCTCGGGGCGAAAATCGCCAAACGTGTTGTTCGTGTTTTCTCCAAACCAAAACATGCTGGTCAGCGGGGCGAGCCCCGGGTCGGTGATGTCGCGCCGCGGGAAGAGGACGGCCCGGACGTTCATCCGCGTCTCGGCCCCAGGAAAAATCTGGAACTCATACGCTCCGGCGATGCTCTTCCCCTCGAGGAGGGCGTAGATTTTCATCTCGTTTGCGCCGGGGGCGGGCTCGATCAGCCAGAACGTCGTGAAGTCCGGAAATTCCTCCTTGGCGAGCGTGCCGATCGCGAGCCCGCGCGCCGAGATCCCGTACGCCTGGTCCCGGCCGAGCGCCCGGAAGTAGCTCGCTCCCAGGAAGACAAACGCCTCGTCCAAATAGTCCGCCCGGTTCAGCGGGTAGTGGACGCGAAACCCCGCGTACCCGGATTTGGCTGCCTCCTCGGGAGGGATCCGGTTTTTTCCAAAATCAAAAAAGTCCGGCGAGAACCGGACCGGGCCGGCGCCGTCGCGGTTGACCTGGTAGATCGTCACCGGCTTCGCATGCAGGTGGCCGCTCAAAAAAAATTGGACCTGGAACGGGAGCCCGAGCTTGCGCCAGAGGGTTTTTTCCTCGCGCCAACGGATGTCCCGGTACGCGTCGTAGTCGAGGCCGCGCAGGGTTGGCGAGCCGACCGGTTTCACTGGGACATGCGGCTGCCCGGCGAGCGCCTCGGCCTGAGCGATCACGGCATCGAACGTCAGCGTCTTTTGGCGCCCCTGCGCGATGACGAGAGCCAGCAGCACCGCCGCCATCGCCGCAAATACCATGTGCGTTTTCATCCGGATGATTCTGCAAAAACTCCCTCCCCGCCGGAGCCGCGCGACCGGCGGCTCAAGGCGCAAGGGTTCAGCGGCGGATCCTCCACTTGCCGTCGCCGACGCTGAGCACCTCGATCCGCACCGGGCAGAGCCCGCTCTTGTGGAAGCCAAGGTCCTTCGCGACCCCGGTCGTCACATCCAGCATGCGCTCGCCGATGAACGGCCCGCGGTCGTTCACCCGCAGGACCGCCGATCGGCCGTTCCGCAAATTCGTGACCTTGATTTTGCATGGTAGCGGGAGCGTCTTGTGTGCGGCCGAGCGCGACCACGCGTACTGCCGCTCCCCGATGGCGGTCTTTCCAGGGAAGAGGACCAGCGTGCTCTCGTCGTAGTGTGAGGCCACCCCCTCCTCGACATGCCCGACCGCCTCTTGGGGAGCCATCGGTGTGTAATAAGCCCCGCGCACGGTGTAGGGCTTGTACTTGTACCCCGAGTAGCTGTTCCCGCAGCCGGAGAGCAGGAGGCACAGGGCCCAGATCAAGAGGAGGTATCTCATGGAAGGTGTGACGAGTATCACCAGATTCGCGCGCATCGGGAAACCCAAAAAATTCCCCGGCCGTGTGCGCATGCTCGAAAGTCACAATAATGGGCTCCGCATTAAGGAATCTCGTTTGGAGTTGGGCGTTGACTCGCTCGCTCCCGCTCGTCTTGCCCTGCGGGCTGCACTCCGTGCAGTCTCCCCCGAGCACTCCCAGTGCTCCGGCGGTGCTTTTTGGGCTGCTACCTCAATCGCCGGCCGCGTAAACGCGGAACTCCGAACCCGGAAGCCCTCCGCCTAACATGCGTGCCACTTTTGCAGATGCGCCGTGGGCTGCACAGGCCGCAGAAAAAAGATTCGAAATTTTCCGCAGACCTGCGACCCTGAGTGGTATGAAATATCCCAAGTCTCCGCAGGAAACCGTCCGGGGGATCGTTTACTTCGGCCGCATGGTTGAAAAGATCCGGTTGATGGACGCCGGCCAGCTCCACTCCGACCTCCACGCAAACCTGGGCAAGGGGTTCGATGAGCGCTGCGCAAATTTTCTGGGAACCTCCTACGCGGCCCTGCGCGGGCAGGTGGCTGCCGGGCTTAGCGACGAGGCACTCCTCGACTGGTGCTTTGCCCAAGGCCGCCACCCTTCCGACGAGGACATCGAGATCTGGAACGATTTCATGCGCAAGCGCGGATGGAATGATGACGTCACCGAGATCCTGGTCCGCCGGAAAAAAGAGAGCGGTTTCGAGGATCGCGCGGAGATCCAGACGATGTTCCAATACATCGACGCCGACGAGGGGCGGCTGTAGAACGAGCCCTCAGGTTTTTGTATAGCGCACCCTCACAAGAGTGAGCCCGCCTGCGGGCGCGACGTGGTTGAGTCGCGGGCTGCCCTGTGCCAAGCGGCTCTGCAGGTCGTCGAGCTCCAGCTTTTGGCATCCGCAGCGCACGGCCGCAGCAGTGAGAATGCGCACCATTTTGTAGAGGAAGCCCGGCCCGTGGAAGGTGAGGACGATCCGGGGGCCGGCGGCCTGGATCCCGATGGCCGACACGGTGCGCACGGTGCTCTCGCTTTCCTTCAAACGCTTTGCCGAGAACGCGGCGAAGTCGTGGGTGCCGGTCAGGGCCGCGCAGGCCGACGTAAGATCCTCGCGGCGGATTTTCCACGGCACATGCCAGGCCCGGCCGATGAGAAGCGGCGGCATCACCGGGCCATTCCAAATCGTGTAGCGGTAAACTTTTCCGGTGGAGGAGAATCGCGCATGGAAATCCGGCGCCGCCCTGCGGATCGCCATGATGCGGACGCCCGGCGGGAGGTGGGCGTTCAGGGCGGGAAGCCACGCGCTGACGGGAAGGCGGCCGTCGGGCACATCGGCATGGGCGCACTGGCCGAGCGCATGGACTCCGGCATCGGTCCGCCCCGCCCCGTGGACGACGACCCGCGAGCCGCAGAGGATGCCAAACGCGTTTTCCAAGGCATCCTGGACGGTATCGCCCTGCGGCTGGCTCTGCCATCCGCTGAATTGCCCCCCGTCGTACGACAGGGTCAACCGGAGCCTCATGCCTGCGAGTCCAGCCAGCTCTGGAGAATGATCTGCGCGGCCACCTGGTCGATCACCGAGCGCTGGTCGCGCGCCTTCCGCCCGGCTTCCTGGAGCGAGCGCTGCGCGGCGACCGTTGAGAGCCGCTCATCCCAGGGGACGATCCGGCAGGGGCATGCAAGCTTGAGGGCCTCGATGAACGCGCGCGCCTTCTCCGCCGCCGGCCCATACGTGCCATCCATATTCCGGGGCATTCCGACGACGACCGTCGCGGCCTGCCGGTCTTTTGCCAGCTCGGCGACCCGCTGTGCGACGTTCCCGGACTTCACCTGGATCGTCTCAAGCGGGTGGGCCAGCATCCCGATGTCGTCGGTGACCGCAACCCCCACGCGCGCATCGCCCAGATCAATTCCTAGTGCCCGGTTCATTTGCGGTTGAAAATCTCATACCTGCCGCCTACGATCAATAATCATGTCAAAGCTGTCATTGGACAAGTTTGGAGAAAACCTTCCCGTCTCGGGAGTGGCCGCCTTTTCGCAGGTGGCCATCGGGCTCGGGGTCGGACTTCTCGTCGCCGATAAAATCGGGCACCACGCGCGCCGCGGGATCGCCATCGGGCTGATCAGCGCAGGTGTCGCGACCCTTGTGCCGTTCGTCTGGGGCGTGGCCTCAAATATCAGCCACCGCCCGGGCTCGCGCCGGTCGATGCGCAAGCGCCTCGAAAGCATCCGCTACGACCCCGGCCTCGCCGGCGGCGATACCGCATTCTGATCCCGCTTGAGAATCGTCCTTGCGTCCGCCTCGCCCCGCCGCAAGTGGCTGCTTGAGGGGGCCGGGTACACCGTCACGTGCGAGGTCTCGGGGGCCGAGGAGATTGAAGATCTTTCCTTTTCTCCAAGCGCCCTTGCCCTCGAAAATGCCTGGCGCAAAGCCCGCCCGGTCGCCGCAAAGTTTCCCGGCGAAACCGTTGTCGCGGCGGATACCGTCGTCGCTTTGGAGGGCAGGTTTTTTGGAAAGCCCGCCAGCCCGGACGACGCGTTCCGCATGCTCACCGAGCTCTCCGGGCGCACGCACGAGGTTGTGACCGGCGTCGCCCTCTGCCGTCCGCACCAGCCCGAGACCAGCTTTGCCGCCTCCTCCCTCGTTACCTTCCGCCCGCTCCGCGAGGAAGGGATCCGGGCTTACCTTGCGGAGATCCACCCCTATGACAAGGCGGGCGGCTACGCCGCCCAGGATGACGGCGGCCGGATCATCGCCGGGATCGAGGGGTCGGTGACCAACGTCATCGGCCTCCCGCTCGAGTGGCTCGGCGAGGTTCTCGGACGGCCTGGCGTGCGTTCCGCCTGACGCCTTCTACCACCCGCGGGTCTCGACCGCATCGAGATGACGGCTGATCGGGTCGGTCCGCTTCTCGTCAACCGCCGGGCCGATCGCGGGGAAAAAATCTTCGCTGAGCGAGTCGAGCTGGGTGGCCTCGAACCAGTTCATGTAGTCCTCGACCTGGCCGGTCCGCTGCATGAGGAGGTCAAAAATCTTTTGATTTTCGGCGATGTCTTTTTCCACGTTTCGCCGGGGTTTTTTTGCGAGGTCGGCGGTAATTTTCCGGTACTCCTCGATGACCGGCTTGATCAGCGGATGGGAGCGAAACTCGAGCGCATACAGCTCGGCCGATTTCTGACGCATCAGGTAGGCGCCGCCCTCGCTGCGGGCGATCAGTGGAAGTGCGGCCGGCCCGGCGGCCTTCCCGAGCTCTGGCTTTTTCGGGTCGTTCGGCGCAGAAAGGTCCAGCAGCTTGTTGAGCGAGCGGCCGGTTTCGCTCACGGTCAGCGGTTCCATCGCGCGGGAAGCGGAATCCCTTGCGATCGCCAGTGTCCAAAGCTTGCCCAGGCGTGCGGGATCGTTTTGAAGAGAGGGGAATGCGGAGAGAAGGGCCTTGAGATCGCTGTCCTCTCCGGCGAGTGACGAGAGGAACGTGCCCAGCCCCTTGCCTCCCTCCGGCAGCCCCCTCAGCGCCCGGAGCAGCGCGAGAGATTGCGTTCTGTAGAGCGTCAAGGAAATGGCCTCCATGAGCTCCGGTTTCGCCCGGAGGAAATCGTCCAGCTTCGGGGGCTGTTCGCTGCGGAGCAGGGTGGCATAAACCCCGCCCGGCGTCCCGCTCTCTCGCATCCTCTCCTCCTCAGTGAGGCCCTCCAAAAGCCAGGCTGGAGGGGATCGGAAAGATTTGCCCGCCTTCAGAGGGGCGGTCCGGTAGATCCACTCCAGGCCGAGCGCCCGAAAGATCTCCCGCTCGAGCAACTGCCCGCGCAGGATCGCGGGATCGTAGATGCTTGTCTGGATTTTGAGCGCCCCGCCATCCCCCTCAAAAATCGAGGTCAGCGCGTTTGGGTTTCCGCGCGGCTTGGCGGTGCCGATCAGGTCCTGGATAATGATTGGATGGCTCCAGTTTCCATCCGCCCCGAGATTTGTATTCCAGACCGTGCGGGCGGCCTCCGCCCGCTGGGCAAGCATCGAGCGGCGGGAGGAATCCTTTGCGTAGACGACAAATTGCCCGGACGTGGTTGTCGTCCTCCCGGCCAGCGGCGACTCCTTTGTTGCCGCGCTTCCCTGCGCGGCAGTGAGCAGGAGGCTGGCGGCTAGGGTGGGGAGGAGGTTGTGCCGGCCCATTGCAGTTTGATGTCTCCCGACTGGATGGTGACGGCGTCCGCACGGCGGATGGCGTCCAGCGGTGGCGAGAGCGCGGACAGCGTGGGATCAAACAGCCGCCGGAACGCAGGGAGCAGTGCCGCTGGAATCGAAAGCCTTCCCAGCGCACCCCCGGTCACCGCAGCCTCCAGGCCGGCGTCGGATTTCTGCGGCTCAAATTCCAGCAGGAAATAAACGCTGCAGGTGAGAAACTTCTGCTCGATCCCCAGGTTTACACGGCCGGGAACAAGGATGACAAAGGCCCGCTGAAACTCCGCCCCCAGGCCGTAAGAAGGAATCGCCTCAGGAGCCATCCGAATGGTCGACGCGAGGTACTCGTTCACCGATTTCTCGTTCAGCGTCCAGCTGATCGGCAGCTCCGATTCCCCCATCCTTTTTAGTGAGGAGAGGGTTTCCACGGTGGCCGCCACATTTGGCTCAGCCACCGGCGGGATGCCATCCGGGGCCCGCACGATCTGGACCACCGCGGCAAGAATCGCCGCCAAAACCGCCGTGGATAAAACCATTTTGGCTAGGAGAGCGACGAGGCTTGGCTGGGCTTGCTTGATGGGTTTGACGGGAGCGCGCCTCCGGACCGGAGCCGGCAGCGGCGGGGCGGAGGTGCCTGCGGTGGCGGCCGCAGCAGGCTGGCCCTCGCATGGCGCCTCCTCCGGCACATGCGCCGGAAGCCGCGTGCCGCACTCTGCACAAAAAACCCGCGTCAGGTCGTTGGCGGCCCCGCAGTGTGGGCATGTCCGGGCGCTCATTCGCTCTTCTTTGCTGGCTTGGGATCCTTTTTCGCAGCCGGCTTTGCCTCCGGCTTGGCCTCGGATTTTGCCGTGCTCGCCGCGGCGTCGCCGGAATCCTTCTTGGCCGCCTGCTTGTACCCCTCGCTGCGGTAGTCGGTGATGTAGAACCCGGACCCCTTGAAGATCAGCCCGGCCCCGGTCCCGAGCAGGCGGCGAACCTTGCCCTTCCCCCACTTTTTCATGCGGCACTGCGCCTCCGGGCAGGACCCGAAGGCCGCATCTTTCATCGATTGGAAAACATCGAAGGTTTTCCGGCATTTTTCGCACTCGTATTCGTAAGTTGGCATATCCTGGAACCGCTGTGCTTATCAACTCCAGCCGCTCGCCGCAAGCTGCGCCACCACTTCTTTTTACCCCGCCCCGATAAGGCCGGTGGTAAAAATGCGACAGATGACTGGCGGAATTTGTTCAAAAAAGTTTTAAAAAAAGTTTTGACACCAAAATCCCCTCCCGTATGGAGGTTGGCACAACACATGCTTCAGGGGCACTCAACATGCCTCGGGAGGCGTGAAACAAACTGGAGCGGTCCGGACGAAAGCGTTCGGGCGGCCCCGCAAAAAAACAAAAAACAAAGGAAAAAAATCAAATGAAACTTGCGACCAAAATCGTTTCGATGGTGAGCCTGGCGGCCGTCTTTGCCGGCAGCCCCCTGATCGCCGGAGATGGAAAGACCTTCAAGGAGAAGGTTGTGATCGAAGAACCCGTGCAGTGGTACAATGCGGCGCTCAGCACTGGCTGGGACAGCCTCTACATGTTCCGCGGCGTGAACGTGATCCGCAACGCCTACGGCAACGACAACAACTACGGCTCGGGCATCTACTGGACCGACTTGAGCTTCACCTGGAACATCACGGAGAACGATTTCCTCACGGTGGGTTCCTGGGTTGCCTTCGGCACCTCAAACACCTCGTACAAGGAAGTGGACATCTACACCACGTATACCCACACCATCGGCGACCTCGCCCTGAGTGCCGGGTATATCTTCTACTACGTGTTCCCGACCGGCTCGAACCTCTACTCGAATGAGCTCAACGTCAAGGCAGCCTACGCCTTCGACCTCGGCTTCATGACAGTGACTCCGTCCGCAGCCTACTACTTCAACCTCGGGCCTGACGTGGCCAGCGGCGAAGGGATCGCCCAGACCGCCTCCAGCTACCTCCTCCTCCGCGTGGACGGAAGCATCCCGATCTACAAGGACACCGTGTCCCTCGCCCCGTGGATTGCGTATGGAACGAACTTCCAGTACAACCCACGCCTCACCCAGGAAGGCACCCTCGACTTCTTCAACGGTGCTAACAACCTGGAGTTCGGCCTCGGGCTGCCTGTCAAGATCAACGACGTGATCAGCCTCTACGGCTACGTGGCCTACAGCTACGCGTTCTCCAACCTGTGGGGAACAACCCAGCCGAGCTCGGTCTGGGGCGGAGCCAAAGTCACGTTCTCGTTCTAATACGAGCAAAACTTAACCTGAAAACCCCTTCCGGTTTCCGCCGGAAGGGGTTTTTTTGTGGCTCAGCAGATGAGCAGCAGTCGGCGGGGCTGGCCCGGAAGGCTGCACGGGGCCCGGTGGATGCATGGCGGGACACGGCAGCCCGGGTACTCGAGGGCGATGCGCCAGAGGTTGCCGACCCCGAAGGAAAACGGCCGGGCGCCCGGCAGGGGCGCGTAATGGAGGTCGTAGAAATTTTCTGTGAGGAATTCGAGGAAGCCCTCCTCCTCGCCGCCTCCGAACATCTGGCGCAGCGTGGCGCGGGTCCCGGGGATGTCCACCCGCCTCCGGGCCTCATCGTTTCGCAGGCCCTCGCTTGAAGCTCCCACGTAGGTGCAGAGCCATGTGTCGGCTGCAATCGTGGCCTGGTCCACGTGGAAGGAGGAAACATCCGTGCGCACCGGCCCCGGCTCCTCCTCCCGCTCTTGCCCCTCGACGCAGTCGAGCACCGGGGAGAGGCCGTGCGCACGGAGGAGCTCCAGATCCGCAAGCATGGCGTCGATCGCCGCTCGGCCGGCGGCGCTCACAGAAAGCTGGTAAAGGCGCGATGCTCCAAGGGTCGTGATCCCGGGCCGGACATCGAGGCGATCCGCAACCTCGCGAAAATCCCCCGGAAGTTCACGCGGCCAGCATAGCGCGTTGAGCCGGCCGACAAACGGGGTCGCGAGCAGTTCCTGAAAGCTGCCCACAATCCGGATGCCCGGATCATCAATCGCTGGAGCAGACGGGGTCATGGGCAGGTCAGTTGCATCTTGAGAGGGCCAAATTAGCACGGCCGCGCAGAAAAGGGTACAAAGTGGGCTGCGACGGAAACGAGCGCGCCAGCGTGGAGGGACGACCTCCGTGTCGTCCGACTTTTGATCCTTGCGAGCCGATAAGTGGGCTCTGACGGAGCAGAGCCCTCCAACGAGAACGAGCGCGCCAGCGTGGAGGGACGAGCTTTCGCCTTCGCCAGGCCTATGGCGGAACAAGGCCTTGTCGTCCGACTTTTGTCCCCGACAAGGCAACAAATCCACGCGGATCATTGTCCCGGGAGTTGTATTGGCATTCGGGCGGGAAGTTGATAGTACCTAAGCTCCAATGAACGCACTCATCGATTCCATTCGCCAGGCCGCTTTGGATGGCAAGCTGCTCGCCTCCTCACACGAAAACATTTTGGCACTCCTCTCGGGGAGCACGTCGCCGGTTTACGAGGCGGCTGTCGCCGAGCTGGTGGAGGCGGAAAATTGGAAGGAGCTGGACAACCGGTTTTTCCGCACCCTCGCCTTTGGGACGGGCGGGCTGCGAGGCAAGACGATCGGGGCTGTGGTTGCAAAGGTTGAGGCCGGCTCACCGCAGCCGCTCGGGCGTCCGGAATTTCCTTGTGTCGGAACCAACGCGATGAATACGTACAACATCAGCCGCGCGACCCAGGGGCTCGTCCAGTACGTCCTCGAGCACTTTAAAAGCTCCGGCAAACCCGGCCGCGCGGCGATCTGCATCTGCCACGACACCCGGTTTTTCTCCCGCGAATTTGCGGAGCTGGCGGCGCGCGTGATCACCGAGTACGGGTGCGACGCTTACCTTTTTGAGGGTCCCCGCTCGACTCCGGAGCTTTCTTTTGCCGTCCGCTTTGTCGGTGCCCAGGCCGGAATTAACCTCACCGCAAGCCACAACCCGCCGCAATACAACGGCTACAAAGTCTATTTTGATGACGGCTGCCAGGTGGTGGAACCGCACGCCAGCGCGATCATCGCGAAGGTCAATGCCGTGAAATCCGAGGCGTTCACGCCGTCTTCGAACCCCGGCCGCGTGATCCCGATGGGCGAGGAGATCGACCAAGCCTACATGGACCGGCTCGCAACCCTCCCGCTGGACCCGGATGTCATCCTCCGCGAAAACGCGCTGAAGATCGTCTACACCCCGCTGCATGGCGTGGGAGCGGTCATCATCAAGCCGATGCTCAAGCGGCTCGGGTTCCAGTGCGACGGCGTGGCGGAGCAGGAAATCCCGGACGGACGGTTCCCGACCGTGCAATCTCCGAACCCGGAAAATGCCGAGGCCCTGAGCATGGCGATCGCCCAGGCGGATGCAACAGGCGCCGATCTGGTGATCGCGACCGACCCGGATGACGACCGCATGGGGATCGCCGCGCGCGATGCGTCCGGTGCCATGAGGCTCCTTACCGGCAACCAGATCGGATCGATCCTTGCCTGGTACCGCGCGTCCCGGCACTTCGAGTTCGGCATCCTCAACGAATCGAACCGGAAAAATGCGGCGATCATCAAGACGTTTGTGACAACCGACCTCCAGAAGGCGATCGCCGGGAAATTCGGAATCCGGTGCGTCGAGACGCTGACCGGGTTTAAATATATCGGAGAAAAGCTCGGGAAGTACGAGCGCGCGATTCCGGAGGCTCTCCGCGAAAACTACACCGCCCTCAGCGAGCTCGAGACCCGCGCGCTCCGGCTCGAGCACTCGACGTACTACGTCTTCGGCGGCGAGGAAAGCTACGGCTACAGCGCCTCGGACTTCGTCCGGGACAAGGATGGCAACAGCGCGGCCGTCCTGATCGCCGAGGTGGCCGCGTATGCCAAGTCGCGCCAGCTCACCCTCCCCGGGCTGCTCGATCAGATTTTTGCGGAGTTCGGCGTCTTTCTTGAGCGCGGCGAGTCGCTCACGATGGACGGGGCCGCCGGGGCTGCGCAGATCGCCGCTCTCGTCGAGTCGTACTCGGCCAACCCGCCGGCGGAAGTCGACGGCTCGAAGGTCACCTCGATCCTCAATTTTGCGAAGGATACCATTCACGACATCGAGGGCGACCGGATCCCGCCCGAGGGGATGCTCATGATCTCGCTGGCAGACGAGCGGAGGGTGGCGGTGCGGCCGTCCGGAACCGAGCCAAAAATCAAGTACTACATGTTTGCGGCCAGAAAGCCGGCCGCCGGGGCGACCTTCTCCGCGCCGGAGTTGGCTGAGTCAAAGGCGGCGGCCTCCGCCAGCATTGCGAGCCTCTGGACATGGCTTGAGGCGGACGCGCGCGCGCGCCTCCGTGCCTGAGCGACCGGGCGGGGGCTTCCGGCCCCCGGCCCCCCCTGCATGGAGGAATCCCTTGCCATCCTGATCGGGCGCCGCTCGTGGAGCGAGACGAGCTGGATCGTCACCTGGCTCACCCGGGGCCATGGCAAGGTCTCGACGATGGCCCGCGGCGCCAGGCAGACCAAAAGCCCGCTCGCCGGAAAGCTTGACCTGTTCTACCTCGCCGAAATTTCCTATGCGCTCTCCCGCAAAACGTCGCTGCACTCGCTGCGTGAGGTCCGGGTCGTCGAGCCGTTTGCAAATGCCCCGTGCGCAAATGTTTTTCTCGCCGGCTACTTTGCCGAACTCACCGACCTGATCACCCAGCCGGCCGAGCCGGTCGGGCCGGTCTTTGACCTCCTGGCCCGCGCGATCGCGTTTCTGAGGACGAGCCCGGCGAGCATCCGCGCGCTCGAGCACTTCGAGCGCGAGCTCGGCCGCGCGCTCGGCATCGAAAGCCCGGACCCGCTCACCGCCCTCGAATCCTACTGCGGCCGCATCCCCGCTTCCCGCCAAGCCGCCCTCCGCCTGATCTCATCCCGACCCCAATAAACTTTCCACTCGTCGCGATCAGCAGGCTCCAGTTAGGGTTCGGGGTGATGCAGACGACAGCAAATCTTTGGGAAGTCCTCTGTCGCGATCTGGAGACCCAGCGAAGCCAGACCTCGAAGGACAAACACCACGCCGCCGCACAAAATTTTAAAGCGTCGGCCATGCAGGTTTTTCGCGAGAGCAGCCCCCGGCTCTGCGACGCCCTTGAGATTTCCGGCGACGTCTGCCAGGCGTCCGGGTTCCTCAAAGACGCGGCGAAAGATTTTGAGGGATCCCTTGCCCGAAACCTAAAGCTCGGAAGCATCTCATCCGCCGCCCGGGTCTCCGCGAAACTCGCGCTCCTGATGGATCACCTCGGCGAGGAGGCGGGTGCGATCCGCCACTACACCCAGGCGCTGGAGCTCTATGAAACCTCCCATGACCATTCGCAGGACAGCCTGCTCACGAGCAATCTGGCTGGCCTGGAGAAGCGGTCCGGAGATTTTGCGGCCAGCGAGCGCCACTACAAAAAGGCCCTCGATGCGGCGGTGCGAACCCGGGGCGAAATCCATCCCGAGGTCGCGCTGATCTGCAACAACCTCGGCGTCGCCTACACGGAGTTCGGCGATTGGGTCAAAGCCGAAAACCTCCACATGCGCGCGCTCGGGATCCGGGAGCAGCTCTACGGCGCGATGCACCAGGACGTCGCCCAGTCGCTCGCCAACCTGGCGGTCGTCTATCACTCCAGCGCGAACTATGCCAAGGCCTGCGGCTACTACCAAGCCGCCCTCGATACATTTCTCGCGTTCCGCAAACCGGATGACCCGGAGGTGGTCCAGCTGAAAGCGGCTATCGCGAAGATCCAGGGGGGTGCCGCGTGAGCCCCCGCCTGCTCACCCCGTCACAGGCCCGCGAGGAGCGCGACCAGCTCGTCGCGTCCGGCAGGGACCTCGTCTTCACGAACGGATGTTTTGACATCCTGCACCGCGGGCATGCCGCCTACCTCGCGTTCGCACGCGAGCAGGGGCACGCGCTCTGCGTCGGCCTCAACAGCGACGCCTCGGTCCGCCGGAGCAAAGGCCCGGCCAGGCCGGTCAACTGTCAGGAGGACCGCGCCTTTGTCGTCGGGTCGCTCCGGGCGGTCGACTTCGTCGTGATCTTCGACGAGGATGAACCGCGCGCCCTCATCGACGTGATCGTCCCCCAGGTCCTGGTCAAAGGAAAAGATTGGGCGCATTACGTCAGCGGGCGGGAGATCGTCGAGGCCCACGGCGGGCGGGTCGTCCTGGCCGACCTGGTCGAGGGGCGCTCGACAACAGGCACGATCGAGCGTGTTATTTCCGGCCGCTCGGCCGCAGAAAACCATGCCCCGCAGCCATAGAACTTAGAAAAAAGTATGAAGCCCGATATCAATCAGGACCTGAAGCAGGTCACCAAATCCCTGGCCGACCACGAGGGGGTTCTCGGGGTCCAGCCGCTGCCGGGGCGGACGGCCTTCGAAATCGAATACGATCCCGCTGCGCTGAGCGCGGAGGACCTCCGCCGGATCGCCGAGGCAAACGTGCCGGCCGCCGCGCTCCAGAGGCGCACGCTCCGGCTCGACGGCGCCGCCTGCGAAGCCTGCGCGATCCGCCTCGAAAAAAAGATCCAGAAAATCCCGGGCGTGCGAAAGGCGACCGCCACGTACCTCGGAAGGATCCTCTGCCTCACCTTTGATGGGTCCGTCGCCAACGAGGCGGCCGTGATGGAGCGCGTCCGCGCGACGGGCGCTGACGTCAAACCCTACGAGGCTCCGAAGCCGGACGCCGAGACGACGCTCTGGCAGAAGGTGCGCTCGGGCGAGCTCAACGAGGAGATTTCCTGCGCGCTCGGGTTTGTCTTTTTGATCGCGTCGCTCCTAGCGGACCACACGATCGGGAAGCAGGCGATGCTGACGTACGTTCTCTATGCCGGAGCGTACCTGTTCTGCGGCCAGCAGGGCGTGCGCTCTGCGTTCGCCTCGCTGAAGGAAAAGGTGCTCGATGTGGACGTGCTCATGGTTCTGGCGGCCATCGGGGCAGGGGTTGTCGGGCAGCCGTTCGAGGGCGCGCTCCTTCTCTTTCTCTTCTCCTTCTCAAACGTCCTGCAGAGCTACGCGCTGCAGCGCACGCAAAATGCGATCCACTCGCTCCTGAAACTTCGCCCGGACAAGGCGCTTGTGAAGCGCGGCGGCGGAACCGAGCTGGTGGGCGTCGAATCTCTCGAGCTCGGAGACATCGTCGTCGTGCGCCCGGGCGAGCACGTTCCGGTCGATGGCACGATCACCGAGGGCAGTAGCAATCTCGACGAATCGAGCCTCACCGGTGAGTCGATGCCGGTCTCCAAGACCGTCGGAGCCCCGCTCTTTGCGGGAACCCTGAACCAGAGCGGCGGCCTCGAGATCGCCGTCACCAAGCGCGCCGAGGACTCGACGCTCGCCCGGATGGTCAAGCTCGTCGAGGAGGCGCAGGCCGAGAAGTCCGGGACCCAGCGGTTCCTCGAGCAGGCCGAGCAATATTATGCCACCGGGGTCATCGCATTCACCGGGCTCGTCTGGTTTGTCCCGTGGCTCGTCTGGGGGGAGGCGTTCGACGTGGCGTTTTACCGCGCGATGACCGTGATGGTTGTCGCATCCCCCTGCGCCCTCGTGATCAGTACGCCGGCGACCGTGCTCTCCGCGATCGGCGGGGCCGCGCGGCGGGGCATCCTCATCAAGGGCGGCTCCCACCTCGAGAGCACGGCGAAGATCGACATCGTCGCCTTCGATAAAACCGGCACGCTTACGGTCGGCCGGCCGACCGTGACCGAGATTGTCGATGCCGGCGGTCCCCACCGCCTGGACGCCATGCTCCCGGAGTCGCTCACCCAGCTCCTGGGGGCCACCGCCGCCCTCGAGTCAAAATCCGAGCATCCGCTCGCGACGGCGATCATCAAAAGTGCGGCGATGCTCAAGCTGGTCCTGCCCAAGGCCACCGATTTCCAGTCCACCGCCGGCAAGGGGGCCGAGGCCACGATCGGCGGAGAGCGGCTCGTCGTCGGCAGCGAGCGCCTCTTCCGCGAGCTGGGCGCCTCCGGGCTGGACCCCGTCCTCGCCCACTCGGAGCCACTCTCCCGTCAGGGCAAAACCTGCGTGTGGGTCGGCTCCCGCACCGGCGACGACGTGCGCGTCCTCGCCGTGCTGGCGCTGGCGGATACCATTCGCACGGAGGCGCGGGACATCGCGGCCCGGCTCCGCCACCTCGGGGTCAAAAAAGTGGTGATGCTCACCGGCGATCAGCGTGCGGTCGCGCAGGCGATTGCCGGGGAGGCGGGCGTCGACGAGGTGCGGGCCGAGCTCCTCCCCGAAGGCAAGGTCGAGGCGATCCGCGAGCTGAAAAAACAAGGCCGCGTCATGATGGTCGGCGACGGGGTGAATGATGCCCCGGCGCTGGCCACCGCCGACCTCGGGGTCGCCATGGGAGCGGCCGGAACCGATATCGCCATGGAGACCGCGGACGTCGTGCTCATGGGCGACAAGCTCGAAAACATCCCTCTCCTCCTCGCGATCGCGCGCCACGCCAAGCGCGTCCTCTGGCAGAACCTGATTTTCGCCTCGTCGGTGATCCTGATCCTCCTCATCGCAGCCTTCGGCATCGACCTCCCCCTGCCGATGGGCGTCGTCGGGCATGAGGGCAGCACCGTGCTCGTCTGCCTCAACGGCCTACGGCTCCTCATCTATAAACCCAAGTTCTCGCCGCTCTCAGCCCGGCAGCCTGGCACGGCGAAATAAGCCAGAAGTCGGCGCTGACGGAGCATCGCCCTCCAACAAGAACGAACGCCCCGGCATGGAGGGACGACCTCCGTGTCGTCCGATTTTTATGCGCAGCAGGCGAAAAAGTCGGCGCTGACGGAGCATCGCCCTCCAACAACAACGAACGCCCCGGCGTGGAGGGACGGCTCTCCATGGCCAGGGCAAAACGTAGGCCGTGTCGTCCGATTTTGTCGAAGCAACATGCGTGATAAATAAAGATACTTTTATCTTGAATTGTTCGCCAGCCTGCGCAAAAACGGACTCTGTCATGAGTCATCATCCCAATATTATTTCGCCCGAAGGAACCCCGCTTGCCGAGCGCACGGTGGGGGAGCTTGTTGCCGAACGCCCCGGGCGTTCCCGGGTATTTCAATCCTTTGGCATTGATTTTTGCTGTCAGGGCGGGCGTACGCTTCGCGAGGCGTGTGAGCGCAAGGGAGTTTCTTTGGACGGGGTCATAGAGCATCTTGAGGCCGAGCTGGCCGGCGGCTACCAGCCACCGGAAGATGCCTGCAACACCTACCGGGCACTCTTTGCAGGGCTGGCCGATCTGGAGGAGGATCTACACCGGCACATCCATTTGGAGAACAGCGTGCTCTTCCCGGCTGCTGAGGCCCTGTCCGGGTCGGCCGTAAAACAACCCGTCGGCAACCTCTAACTCAGGAACGATCCCATGTTTTGTTTTCAATGTCAGGAATCGTTTCGGAACTCCGGGTGCAAGGACCGAGGGGTTTGCGGGAAGTCGGAAACCACCGCCCACCTTCAGGATATGCTGGTCTTTGTGCTCAAGGGAATTGCGTACTTCGCTACCGAGCTCCGTCGCGTCGGCAACCCGTGGACGAGGCATACGGAATTTGTAGTGGAAAGTCTTTTTTCCACGATTACGAATGCCAGCTGGGACAATGAAGACTTCCGCGTCCGCATCGGTGAAGCCCTTCGGATTCGAGATGCTCTGCGGGGCAAACTTGCCGCTTCGGGCTTGGAGCCTGACACCCTCCCTCCCTGTGCGATCTGGCAAGGGGAGCCGTCGGCCTATGAAACGCACGCTGCTTCTATCGGAATTTTGAGCTGTGATGACGAGGACGTCCGCTCCCTGAGGGAATTTCTTATCATCGCGCTGAAGGGGATTGCCGCCTACGCCCACCATGCGGCAGCGCTAGGCAGACATGATGCCACCGTGGATGCGTTTTTCGACGAGGCGCTTGCCTCGACAACTCAATGCCTGACGACCGACGAAATGATTGGCTGGGTGCTGCGTGCCGGCGAGGTTTCGGTCACCGGGATGGCTCTTCTCGACCAAGCGAACACCGACGCCTACGGACATCCCCGCGCGACGCAGATCGCGATCGGGGTCGGCCAGCGGCCGGGGATTTTGGTCAGCGGCCACGACCTCCGGGACCTCGCCGAATTGCTCGAACAAAGCGCGGGGTCCGGCGTGGACATCTACACTCACGGGGAAATGCTTCCCGCCCATTCCTATCCGGCATTTCAGGCGTACCCACACCTGGTTGGAAACTATGGGAATGCCTGGTGGCTTCAAAACCAGGAGTTTGAATCCTTCAACGGCCCGATTCTGCTCACGACCAATTGCCTGGTCCCGCCCAAGCCCGAAAATACCTACCTCTCCCGGCTCTACACCACCGGTGCCGTCCGCCTCAGCGGGGCGGCTCATATCCCGGCTGGCACGGCGGGCAGACAAAAAGATTTTAGCGCGCTGATTGCCCAGGCCCAGAGATGTCCGGCTCCCCTGGGCCTTGAAGAGGGCTCGATCACTGGCGGGTTTGCTCACCACCAGGTCCTCTCGCTGGCGGACGAGATCATCGGGGCCATCCGCTCGGGAGCGCTCCGGCATTTTGTCGTCATGGCCGGGTGCGATGGGCGCCACGCCAGCCGCAGTTATTACACGGATGCGGCAAAAGCCCTGCCCAAGGACACGATTATCCTGACCGCCGGATGTGCCAAGTTCCGCTATAACAAGCTCGATCTGGGCGACATCCAGGGTATCCCCCGCGTGCTCGATGCCGGGCAGTGCAACGATTCCTACTCCCTTGCGCTGGTTGCGCTTCGCCTCAAGGAGGCCCTTGGTCTCGACGACATCAACGACCTGCCGATTTCCTACGACATTGCCTGGTACGAACAAAAGGCGGTTGCGGTGCTCTTGGCCCTGCTCCACCTGGGAGTCAAAGGGATCCGGCTGGGCCCGACGCTCCCAGCGTTTCTATCCCCGAATGTTGCAAAAATCCTGGTCGAGCAGTTTGACCTGAAAACGATCTGCCCCTCGGACCTTGATGCCGAGCAGGCGGCCTGATGCAGGAGACGGACATGTTTATCTACGGAAAAACCTCGGCGAACGCGATCGCGGTGATGAGCTATCTGGCGGCCGACCCGAACCGCCGGGCGGGGTCGGGCGAGATCGCCAAGGCGCGGAAGATCTCCCGGGCGCTGACCGCCAAGCTTCTCACCCAGCTGGCCTCTGCCGGGCTGGTGAGCGGCCAGCCCGGCCCGGGCGGAGGCTACACGCTGGCGAAGCCGGCGCAATCGATCTGCCTGCTGGATATCGCTTCGCTTTTTGAGCAGACCGAGCCGCCCTCGCTGTGCCCGTTCGGCCACGACTGGTGCGGCGTTGGCGAGCCCTGCCCGCTCCACGACGTGATCGCCGGGATGCTCGATGCCAACCGGGAGTTCATGAAAAAAACCCGACTCGCCGTCTTCGAGGGAAAACTCCCGCAGATGCCTCAGATAAAGGTGCAGCGGCGGAAAAGCCATGTTTAGAACGCTCAACCCAATGGCGCTCGCCACCGCAACCCTGGCCACGCTGGCCCTGGTTGTCGCCATCTTTTTGGGCTCGCGCCATTTGGGGAATTTTGATCCCGCACTCGTCGCGTACCTCTTCGGCTGCATATTTGCCTGCTTCGGGGTCGTCTACCGCTACACGGTCTGGCTGCAGCGCCCGCCAACCTGGATGTACTTTTCGCGGGGCTGGCAATTATTTTTTTCCGGGCGGGCCATCGTCTACGGGTGGGAGATTGCGAAACATTTTGTCGTGGATTTTCTGGGGCAGAAGTTCATTCGCAACCGCGGGAAAAGCCTGGGGGTCGGCCACATGCTCATGGCATGGGGCTGCATCCTGGCATTCGGCGTCACCTTCCCTCTGGTGTTCGGATGGATCCACTTCGGCCTCAAGCCGGGCGGGATCGATACCTACGAGATCTACACGTTCGGGTTTAAGACGATGGAGTTTCCGCTGCACACGTGGATTGCGGAGGCCATTTTTAATGCGCTGAACTGGTCAGCATTTCTGGTGATTGCGGGCGTTATGCTGCTTATCCGCCGGCGGCTGACCCACGCCGGGCAGATCGCGATCCAGACGTTCGAGGGCGACTGGCTGCCCCTCCTGCTCCTTCTGGCGATCTCACTCACAGGCCTCGGGATCAGCCTCGATTATAAGTTCATGCGGGGAGAGGCGCACCAGTTCATGGCGATCACGCATGCAGTGACGGTCATCCTCTTTTTGCTCTGGCTCCCGTTTGGAAAGTTTTTCCACATTATCCAGCGTCCGGCCCAGCTCGGCATCGCGATCTACCGGAGGGCCGGGGCCGACGGGCGGCAGGCGACCTGCCCGCATACGGGACAGGAGTTTGCCTCGCAGCTGCATATCGACGACCTGAAGACGGTTTCGGGGATGATCGGTGTCGATTTTACGCGAAAAAATGGTTCTTCGCACCTGGATTTCAGCCCGCAGGGTAAGCGGGCACTTCTCGCTAAAGCCCACCTCAAAGCCCGCAATCAGGCCGGCTCCTATTTCGGATAAATCCCCCCATGGCAACCCTCCCCACCAGCGCCGAAAAGATCATCGCCCAGTTCGGGCCCTCGCTGAATTTCCCTCCCCCGGAAGGATACCCGGGTCGCGACGAACCGGACGAGGTCATCAAGACCCACTGCTGCTTTTGTGGAATGCAGTGCGGCATCAAGCTCTGCGTCAAGGACAACCGGATCGTCGGCTTCGAACCCTGGGAGGAATTCCCGTTTAATGAGGGGCGCCTGTGCCCAAAGGGAGTTCAGCGGTACCTGCAAAACAACCATCCGGACCGCCTCCTGCATCCGCTCGAACGCTCGGAGGGAGAGGGGTTCCGCCAGACGACCTGGGACCAGGCGATGGAGCGCACGGTCTCGGAAATCCGCCGGATCCAAAACCAGCATGGCCCGAACGCCTTCGCGATGCTCTCAGGCGTTTCGCTCACGAATGAAAAAAGCTACCTTGTCGGCAAGTTTGCGCGCGTCGCTCTGAAGACAGCAAACCTCGACTACAACGGGCGCCTCTGCATGGTGAGCGCCGGCGCCGGAAACAAGAAAGCGTTCGGCCTGGACCGGGCATCAAACAACTATTCCGACCTGGAAAAGGCGGAGGTCATCATGATCTGCGGGACCAACGTCAGCGAGACGTTTCCCACCCTGACGCACTGGATCTGGCAGGCGCGCGACAACGGGGGAAAGCTCATCGTTGTCGATCCCCGGTTAACTCCGATCGCCCGCACGGCGGACCTTCACCTTGCGATTCGGCCCGGACGCGACTCCGCGCTTTATGGGGCCATCCTTCACCAGCTGATCAAACACGACTGGCTCGACCACGATTTTATCGACCACCACACCAGCGGTTTTGAGAAGGCTGCCGAGGCCGTCGCCCCCTACGATCTTGCCTGGGCCGAAACCACCACCGGCATCCCTGCTGCCAAAATCCTGCAGGCGGCCGAGATGTGGGGGCAGGCGGCGACCAGCTTCCTTCTCCATGCCCGCGGGATCGAGCACCACAGCAAGGGCGTCGAGAACGTCAGCGCCTGCATCAATCTTGTCCTGGCGACCGGGCGGATCGGCCGGCCGTACTGCGGCTACGCGACGATCACCGGGCAGGGGAATGGCCAGGGTGGGCGCGAGCACGGGCACAAGTGCGACCAACTGCCGGGCAACCGGGATATCGAAAATCCCGAGCACCGCAAATATATCTCCGGGGTCTGGGGGATCGACGAAAAGCAGATGCCAGGCAAGGGCCTCACCGCCTACGAAATTGTGGAGGCGATCCACCGGGGCGAAATCAAGGGGCTCCTCTCGATCTGCTTCAACCCGCTGGTGTCGCTGCCGAACAGCACCATGGTCCGCGAGGCTCTCGACAAGCTGGAGCACTACGTCGCCATCGATTTTTTTCTCAACGAAACCGCCCGCCATGCGGACATCATCCTACCCGGCTCGCTCCACGAAGAGGAGGAGGGAACAGTCACCACCGCCGAAGGCCGCGTCGTGCGGATCCGCAAGGCCGTAAGCCCACCGGGGGACGCCCGCACGGACACCTCCATCCTCCTCGAACTGGCAGACCGGCTCGGCGCAGGGAAACATTTTTCCTACGCGACCTCAGAGGAAATTTTTAATGAGCTGCGCGTGGCATCTCAGGGAGGCACGGCGGATTACTTCGGCATCACCTACCAAAAAATCGAGGATAACATGGGCGTCTTCTGGCCGTGCCCGAGCGAAGACCACCCGGGAACACCCAGACTCTGGGAAGATAAAAAATTTTGCACGCCGGACGGGCGGGCGCACTTCCAGCCGGTTGCCTACCGGGATCCGGGGGAAATGACCGACCCGGAATACCCGGTCATCCTCACGACCGGCCGGGTCGTCTCACAATATCTGAGCGGCTCGCAAACCCGCCGGATCGGAAAACTTGTCAACCAATACCCCGAGCCCTTGCTGGAGATCCATCCGGTGATGGCGGCAAAATTCGGGATCAAGGACCGCGAGCTGGTGAGGGTCAGCACCCGGCGCGGGGCGGCCGAGTTTCCCGCCCAGATTGTTGAGACGATCCGGGAGGACACGGTTTTTGTCCCCTACCATTGGCCGGGCCGAAAGTCGGTGAACCAGCTCACCTCCGGCCATCTGGATCCGGTTTCCAAGATCCCCGAGTTTAAAGTCTGCGCCTGCCGCCTGGAGCCGCTCGGTCGTCAAGCCCCGGACGCCGGGGAGACACAAGCCTACGCCAGCGTATGAACGCTTTCCGCACCGACCAGGAGTTTTTTCTCGACCCCCAGCGCTGCATTGGCTGCCACGCGTGCGAGATGGCCTGCGCCGAGTGCGAGACGAACGGCCAGACGTCGATGATCCACGTCGATTATGTGGACCGGTTCAGTACCGTGCAGACGTCGGTCCAGGTCTGCATGCACTGCGAGGACCCCGTGTGTGCGAAGGTGTGCCCGGCCGTTGCGATCGAGAAGGACGAATTTGGAGTTGTGCATAGTGCCCGAACCGACCGCTGCGTCGCCTGTTCAAATTGCGTGATGGCGTGCCCTTTTGGAGTTCCCCAAAAGATCGAGCCCATGCAGCTCATGATGAAGTGCAACATGTGCTACGACCGCACGAGCGCCGGAAAAAAGCCGATGTGCGCAACCGTCTGCCCGAGCGGAGCACTCACCTATACAAGCCGCGAGGAGATGGCAAGGAAACGCCCGAACAGCTCGCCCGTAAACCAGTTTCAGTTCGGCCAGCAAATCGTAAAGACGAAGGTCAACATTATGATGCCAAAAGGTGCCACAAAAATCGTGGTGGATTCCGAATGAATCTCCCTCCCCGCTCCCCGGCAGACGTCGATTTCCCCATCGATCGGGTCGAAGCCGAGCATGTCTCCCGGCGGGAGTTCGCCAAATTTCTCTGCCTTGTTTCCGGCGGGATGGCCGTCGGGAACGGCTGGGTCGCGATCAAGGACCAGCTCTTCCCGCCCTTCCGTGTGGAGGGGGAGGTTTTTGTCTGCAAAACCGGCGACGTGCCGACGGGAGGCACCCACCCGTTCACTGTCCCCGGATCGAAGATCCCCTTCATTCTGATCCACCTGAACGACGGGTCGTGGCGGGCGTTCGAGCAGAAGTGCACACACCTGTCGTGCGCTGTGTATTACCAGCCGGACAGCGACAAGATCGAGTGCCCGTGCCATCACGGCTACTTCGACGCCCGGAGCGGCGAGGTTCTGCAAGGCCCGCCGCCGCGGCCGCTTCCCCGCCTGGAGGTCGTGATCCGGGGCGATGAAATCCTTGTCTCCGAAGCCCGTGGGGAAACCCTGTCATGAGCCAATTCCGACAGGCCCAAAACCAAGCTCACCCTAGCAAAACCAATACGCTGGTGCTCGGGATCATCTGCATTCTCATCCTCATCCTGACGATGCAGATCTGGCTGCTGACGGCCGCGCTCAACACCGCCCTCGAGGGCGACGAGGGAATCAAGTGGCCCGCCTTCGCCGCCTCGCTCGCCCTGTTCCTGAGCGGGGCAGCGCTGCTCCGATATCTTCCCGATCCCATGAGGAAGGCCACAAAAAAACCACCACTCCCCCCCCGCATATGAGCAGACACATCACCGACTGGCGTCCAGAGGACAAGGAGTTTTGGGAAAGAACCGGTAAGCCGCTGGCTTGGCGAACCCTGTGGATCACGACGTTCTCGCTCATCTTCTCGTTTGCGACGTGGTTTGTCATGAGCGCGGTTGTCGTGCGCCTGCCCGGCATCGGGTTCCGGTTTTCCGACACCGAGCTGTTCTGGCTCACCGCCATGCCCGGGCTGGCTGGTGGGACGCTGCGGCTGGTCCACATGTTTTTGATCCCGATCTTCGGGACCCGGAAGGTGATCGCGCTGGCCACGCTCGCCAAAATCCTGCCGTGCCTCGGCCTCGGATTTGCGATTCTAAACCCCGGCACTCCGTTTTGGGTTTTCCTGTTTCTTTCGTTCCTCTTCGGCTTCGGAGGCGGCGATTTTTCCTCCCATATGCCGAGCACAAGCATCTTCTTCCCGAAGCGGCTCCAGGGGACCGCACTCGGAATCCAGGCCGGCATCGGCAATTTTGGCGTGAGCCTCACCCAGTTTGTCACGCCCTGGATCGTCTCGTTTGCTGCAGCCGGGGCATTCTTCGGCCCGGCCCAGGAATTTACAAAGGGGTCTGTCACGAAGAGCCTCTGGCTGCAAAATGCGGCATTTTGGTATGTCCCATTTCTCCTCGTGCTCACCGTGATCGCGGGGACGTTTCTCCGCCGGGTTCCTGTGAAGGCGTCGTTCCGGGAGCAGCTCGATATCTTTAAAAATAAGCACACGTATTATTGCACCGCGACCTATGTGATGACATTCGGTGCGTTTTCCGGGCTGGCCGCCGTGTTTCCGCTCCTGATCCGGCTGGTCTATGGAAAATTCGACAACCCGCCCGATCCACTGGCCTACGCGTTCTACGGCCCGCTGATCGGTTCTGCGCTTCGGGTGATGTGGGGTCCGCTCACCGACAAATTCGGCGGGGCCATCTTCACGCAACTGTGCGGCGTCGGGCTCATCGCCGGCTGCGCCACCCTCGTCTTTGGTGGCCTGCTCACCCCGACGTCATTGGACCAGTTTCCCTGGTTTGTCGGGGTCATGCTCGCGATGTTCTTTTTTACCGGAATCGGAAATGCGGCAACGTTCCGGCAATATCCGGTCATCTTCTCCCACTCGCCGCGGCAGGCCGCCGGTGTGATCGGCTTCACCGCAGCGATCGCCGCCTATGGCCCGTTCCTTTTCTCCATCCTCCTCGGATGGTCCAAGAGCGCCTCGGGAACCTTTAATGCCTTCTTCCTCGGCCTTCTTGTTTATTGCGTCCTGGCCACCGCGATCAACTGGTGGTTCTACGCCCGCCGCGGAGCAGAGCAGCCGAGCTGATTTTTCCGTGAAAGAGACATCGCCGAAGGCTTCCTACTCCATCCTGACCCTCTCAACGGTCGGTTTCACGCTGATGTTTGCGGTGTGGCTGATGTTTGGCGTCCTGGCAATTCCGATCCGCAAAGAGTTCGGGCTTTCTGAAACACAGTTCGGGTGGCTGACTGCGATCGCGATCCTGAACGGATCGCTCTGGCGGCTGCTCTTCGGGCTGCTGGCCGACAGGTTTGGCGGGCGGAGGGTTTTTACTCTTCTGGTTCTGTTCACAGCAATCCCAGCCTGGATGGTAAGCCGCGCTAAAACCTACGAAGAATTGATGGTGTACGCGTTTCTGGTCGGCATGGCGGGGAATTCGTTTTCTGTTGGGATCGCATGGAATTCTGCGTGGTTTTCGCGCGAGCGGCAGGGCCTTGCGCTTGGCGTTTTCGGGGCCGGGAACGTAGGGGCCTCGGTGACGAAGCTGATCGGTCCGGCCATGATTGCGCTGGTCCCGGCGGCGGGCTATTTCGGCGGGGTGATTCCGGGCGGGTGGCGGTTCGTCCCCTTTCTCTATTCGATTTTACTGCTGATGATGGCGGCGGCGATGTGGGGGCTGAGCCCTGCGCACGATCATGTGCCCGGCAAAGGGCGCTCCCTGCGGGAGCTGCTGAGGCCGCTGCGCGAGGTCCGCGTCTGGAGGTTCAGCCTCTACTACGTGGTGGTTTTCGGCGCGTATGTGGCGCTTTCGGTTTGGCTCCCGCGATACTACGTCGATGTTTTCGGGATCCCGCTGGCCCAGGCGGCGCTCCTCACGGCGCTCTTTATTTTTCCTGCCAGCCTTCTTCGGCCGCTTGGCGGGTGGATTTCGGACAAGTTTGGGGCGCGGCGCGTGATGTACTGGGTATTCGGGAGCATGACACTCTGCCTGCTTCTCCTTGCGGCGCCAAGCGGGCACATCGTCCTCTACACGCCGAGCAAAGCCGACCCGGACGGCTCGATCAGCATCCTCCGGTTTGTCATGAACCCCTGGCTTTTTACCGGCCTTATTTTTCTGGTCGGCTGCGGGATGGGGATCGGGAAAGCGGCCGTCTATAAATACATTCCTGAGTACTTTCCGAAAGATGTCGGGGCGGTGGGCGGCCTTGTTGGCCTGCTCGGTGCCCTGGGCGGATTTTTCCTGCCCCCGCTCTTCTCCTATGCTTGGGCAGGCACAGGGGTGCCCCAAACGACTTTTGCCATCCTCTTTCTGATCACCGCCGCCAGCTTCCTCTGGTTGCACTGGGCGGTGATCCGGATCCTTCATCAAGCCACCCCACACCTCGAACACAAATTTGAACACCAGTGATCATCCCATGAAAACATATCGCATCCTTGTCCTCTCCGTCGCGCTTGCAGCCGGCGGTTCCCTGCATGCGGAATCGCGCGCAGCCACCTGGCAGGACGGGAAATATGCCACGGGAAACTGGTTCGGAACGCGCGATACCCTCGAGGACCATGGGATCGTTTTTTCCGGCAATTGGAAGGGCACGTATGGGGCGGTTGTCGGCGGCGGGGTTTCCCGCGGCGGCGCATTCGACGAGGAAATCCACCTCGCACTCAAGCTCGACCTCGAAAAGCTGGCCGGCCTGCCCGGGCTTTCTGCATTCGGGAGCGTCCGCTACCGGGATGGCAACAATATCAACAGCGATGCCGGAGCGAGCCCTGCCTTCAACCCAAGCAGCTATCAGGTCGGCAAACAATGGAGGTTCCAGCAGGCGTATCTCACGTGGGAGTCGCGGAACGTGTTCTCGGCAGAAAACCTGATCACCGTCTCCGGCGGCTGGCAGAACCCTTACCACTTTTTTGCCCAGCAGCCGGAATCGAAGCTCTTCACCAACAATGCCATCACGCAGACCAAAGGCCTCGGTGCCAATATTCCGTTCAATGGCAGCTACGCCGCATGGGGCGGGTACATAAAGGTCCGCCCCGCGACATGGGGCTATGCCCAGGCCGGCCTCTACGCCGCCGTGCCAAATGCCACAGATACCCTCAACCATGGGCTCTACTTCGACCTCGCCCATCCCGCAGGATCAAATGGAGTCTACTTTCTCACCGAAACCGGCCTGACGCCGAAGATCGCCGGGCTGCCCGGAAAATATGCGTTCGGCTCGTATTACTGGGGGCTGGAAAATACGTCGTTCTTCGGGAGCAAGTACGACCAGAAATACGGGTTCTACTGGCAGGCCGACCAGATGATCTTCCGCGAGGCCTCCGCCCAGCCGGCACCAACTGCCAAGGGTCCCTCCGATGGAACGACAAAATCGTTCAAGGATCCGGTCGCGACCGCCAAGCCCGGCACACAGGGCCTCACCTGGTTCAATTTTTTGAACTGGACGCCGAAATATGACAATTCCCTTCCCTTCTACTTCCACACCGGGCTCGTGTACAAAGGACTCTTCCCCGGCCGCGATGCCGATCAGCTTGGACTCGCCCTGGCCTACGGACAATACAGCTACGATAAGATTCTTGCCCGCCGGGAGGCCGGACAGCAAATCCAGCAGACCTACGAGGCGGTGCTCGAATGCGACTACCGCATCCAGCTCACCTCGTTTGCCTACGTGCAGCCGTTCCTGCAATATCTTATCCGCCCGAACGGCACAGGCGTCGTCGCCAACGCGACCGTCCTCGGCCTCCACATGGGGGCGACATTTTAGAGCATATCAGGCTTTCAACTCGCCCACGAGTTTCCCCATTCGTTCAAAGTTGAGGACCACGATCTCCCGGCGGTTGACCGCCAAATCCCCCGATTCCCTCAGGCTTGTCAGGTGCCGGGAGAGGGTTTCCGGCTGCATCCCCAACTCGGCCGCCAGCATGGCCTTCGTTGTCGGAAGGCTGATCGTGTAAGAGAACGGATTGCCGACCCGTGGGCGGCGGGCAATCAGCCAGCGAAGCAGCCTCTCCCTCATATTTTCAACGCGCAGGCCCTCGATCGCCGAGACCATCTCATGGAGCCGCATGCTCAGCGAAACGAACATTCGCAGGCCGAGGCCAGCATCCCGCTCCAGCAGCGAGAGAAAGGCGGCTTTGGGAAGAAGAAACAACCGACATTCGAGCATGGCGCGTGCTGAGGCCGGATACACTCCTCCGGCCAAAAGCGAGGCCTCCGCAAAACTCTCCCCGGCCTGAAAAAGTCGGATCAGACGCTCTTTGCCATCCTTCCCCACCCGGTGCAGGTTCACGCTCCCCGAGAGGATGATATAAAACCCGACGGAGGGAGCGCCTTGGTGGAAAAGGATCTCCCCGCGCCCGAATCGGCATGCCACCGCAATGTCGGCAAGGGCAGACTTTTGTTCGGTAGAGAGCTCCCGAAACATCGGAGCCCGCTCGAAAAACGCCAAGGTCCCGGCACACTGGCTTTTCAACACATCTCGCCCCAGGGAAATTCGCCGATGATTCATAACAGAACCATCAAACATGCCACCAAGCGCTAGGCAAAGAAATTAAAGATAGTTTTGTCTTTATAACGAGCCTGTTTTCGCGGCATAATCCCCGATACCATGAACTCCGCTGTTATCCCGCCCTCCCGACGGGGTCCGCCGTGCTCGCGTTCCAACCGGGCGGCCCGGACGGCGGCGCGGGGGTACTGGGGGCTGGTGGCGGCGGGGGAGCCGTTCCGTCTGCTGTTTCCGCTCGGCGCTGCGATGGGGATTTTTGGGGTGATGATGTGGCCGCTCTTTGTTTGGAATGTGACGTCTGTCTATCCCGGCGTGGCCCACGCGCGGATCATGATTGAAGGGTTTCTCGCCTGCTTTGTGGTGGGGTTTCTCGGCACCGCCCTGCCGCGGCTGCTTGGGGTGCCGCGGGTGACCCTGCTCGAAAGCCTTCTGAATGCGGCGGCTCTGCTCCTCGCGGTCGTGCTGCACGCGAGCGGGCGGACCCTCTGGGGAGACGTGGTCTTTTTCTGCGTGATGGGCACGCTTGTCTTCACCCTTTTGGTGCGTGCGCTTTTTCGCAATGACACCCCGCCGCCGGCCTTTGTTCTGGTGGCGCTCGGGATGCTCTGCGCTCTCGCGGGATCGTTTTCGCAAATCATCGCCGTGGTGGCGCCATCGATCCTGCCCGACTGGCTGCCTCCGCTTGGCAAGCTGATGCTGAGCCAGGGGTTTCTCCTTCTGCCAATCATGGGGATCGGCGCGTTTCTTCTCCCGAGGTTCTTTGGCCTGCCGAACCGTCAGAGCCTGCCGGAATCGCTGGCGCTGCCTCCCGGGTGGATCCCGAAAGCCGCGTTTGCCGCCGCCTGCGGGGCCGCCGTGCTGGGCAGCTTTGTGCTTGAGGTCCACGGCTTCCGGCAGGCGGGATATGCGCTGCGCGCGCTGGCAGTGCTTGTGTATTTTTTCTGCGAGGTGCCGGTGCACCAGGCGGGATGGGGCGGCGGCTCGCTGGCGCTCGGACTTCGGATTTCTCTGTTCTCAATTCCGCTCGGATACCTGCTCCTGGCGGCGATGCCGGAGCGGACGTTTACGTTCCTGCATGTCGTCTTCATCACCGGGTTCAGCCTGCTCACGTTCACCGTCGCCAGCCGGGTCGTCCTCGGCCACAGCGGGCAGACGGAAAAATTCCGGGCTTCGCTGCGTTCGGTGCTTGTCCTGAGCGCGCTGGTCGCCCTGGCGATGCTCACCCGGGTCACAGCGGATTGGCTTCCGCGCGTGACGATGAGCCACTACGCCTACGCAGCTGTCGCCTGGTCGCTGGGCGTCCTCATCTGGGCGGCAGCGATCCTCCCCGGCGTAAGAGTTATGGACACGTCCAGCCAGGAGTCCTAAGACGGATATATGCTCCGCCACCTCTTTATCTCTGCGGGCCACAACTATTTTGGCCAGAGTGGAAAACCGGCCGGATCATTTCCTGTCGCCGCCCGCCCGCGGATCGAGTGCGTGGCCGGTCGGGGGATCCGCGGGGATCGGTTCTTCGATTTTAAACCGGATTACAAAGGCCAGATCACGTTCTTCTCGTGGGAGAACTACCTCCGGCTCTGGGACGAACTCGGGATCCCAGCGGAGGCCCGCGACCCCGCCGCAACCCGGCGCAATGTGATTACCGAAGGCATGGAGCTGGAGCAACTCATCGGAAAAGAATTTGAAATCCAAGGCGTCCGATTTCTGGGCACTGAGGAGTGCCGGCCCTGCTACTGGATGAACGGGGCGATCCACCCGGACGCAGAGGCCTGGATGCGCGGGCGCGGCGGACTGCGCGCCAAAATCCTGAGCGATGGCTGGCTGGAGTTGCCCCCGTACGGTTCGAACAAATGGATCTTTTCCGCTCTCCTGGCTGGCGGCATGTCCACACGCCTGGGGCAAGACAAGGCCTCTCTGGAGGTCGGAGGCATGCCGCTTTGGCGGCGGCAGGTCGATCTCTTACATTCGATCGGCGGACCGGTCGCCGTCTCTGCCCCGGTGCGGCCGCACTGGCTGGCCGACGGACAAAGCTTTGTGCAGGATCATCTGGCAGCCCACGGCCCGCTGGCCGGGCTCCTGGCCTCGCTCGAATGGGCTGCTGAACGAGGAGGTTCGCACGTTCTGGTTCTGGCCGTGGACATGCCCAGGATGTCGCCGCAGATGTTGCAAAACCTCGCCGGTGCCTGCCGGCCGGGCGAGGGGATCATTCCCGCAAGCGGGTCTTTGTTTGAACCTCTTTGCGCGGTCTACCCGGTCGCGGCGCTGCCCGTTCTTCTCGAATTTGCCCGTCAGGGTCAGTGGAAACTTCAGGATGTCGTCAGGAACCTGATTGCGAGAGGGTTGCTGATGAGCCAAAGTCTGTCCGCGGAAGAAAGCAGCCTCTTTTTCAACCTCAACTCACCGGACGACCTTGCGGCTCTGGGCAGTCTATGATCGAAACCTCCATCGCCTTGCCCATCGCTTTTTTTGCCGCAGCGATGCTTTACGGGTCCGTCGGCCATGGGGGGGCTTCGGCGTATTTGGCTGTGTTGGGCCTGGCCGGGTTCGCGCCTGAGATAATGCGCCCCTGCGCGCTATGGATGAACCTGGCCGTTTCCGCCATCGCGACAATCAGCTTTTATCGGGCCGGTCATTTTCGGCTTCGGCTTTTTTGGCCGTTTGCCTTGACCGCGATCCCGATGGCGTGGATCGGGGGCGGCCTGAATGTCCGCTCGGAGATTTTTCTCCTGCTCGTCGCCCTGTCCCTGTTCGCGGCGGCGGCCAGGCTGTTCTGGCCCGGGGGCAGCGGCCCTCTGCATTCGCTGCCGATCGGCCTTGCGATGTGCAGCGGAGTGATGATCGGCCTTCTCTCGGGTTTAGTCGGGATTGGAGGCGGGATCTTTCTCACGCCGCTCCTTCTGCTTGGTGGATGGGCCGGGCCGCGCGAGGCCGCAGCGGTGTCGGCCCCGTTTATCTTTTTTAACTCGGCAGCTGCGCTGCTCGGAATGGAGGGAGGGGCTTTTGCGATGCCGTCGGCATTTCCTCTCTGGTTGACCGCATCGGTAGTTGGCGGCATAGCGGGGGCTTTTTGTGGCAGCTGCCTTGGCCGTCCCGCCTGGCTGCGGCCGGTCCTCGGCGTGGCCCTGCTCGTCGCCTCAGCAAAATTTGGAATCCAACTACTTTCATGAGTTCCGATTTCTCCGCCCAAGGCACCGTTTCTCCCTCGCAGGATTCTTTTGGCAGAGCCATCGACTACCTGCGGATCTCGGTCACCGACCGCTGCAACGAAAAATGCCTGTATTGCATGCCAGAAGGCTACAAGGGATGGGCTCAGCGGCCGGACCACCTGACCGCCGACGAGATCATCCGAACCGTCGAGGCCGCCACCCGCCTCGGCTTCCGAAAGTTCCGGGTGACCGGCGGGGAGCCGCTGATCCGGAAGGATATCGTCGAAATCCTCACCCGCATCTGGGAGCTTCCTGGAACGCAGACGCTCGGGCTCTCAACGAATGCCACCCGGTTGGCTCCGCTGGCCCGCGCGATCAAGCAGGCGGGCGTCCGCTCGGTCAATATCAGCCTCGACGCTCTTGACCCGGACATCTACCGGCACATCACCGGCGGCGACGTCCGCACGGTCGTCGACGGGATCGGCGCCGCCCAAAAAGAAGATTTTGAAGTGATCAAGCTGAACTGCGTGCTGATGCGTGGGGTGAACGAGGACGCCATATTCCCGCTGATTCAATTTGCGGCCGAGCGATCGATGCCGCTCCGGTTCATCGAGCTGATGCCGCTCTCGCGGACCGATGTCCTCGGCACCGAAAACTTTTTGTCGGTTCAGGAAATCATGAGCCGCCTTGCGCTGGCGGGGGACCTTCTCCCGCTCGAGGCCTACCGGCCTGGACACGGCCCGGCCCGCTATTACGAGTTTTCCTCCCACTCCCTGCCTGCGCCGGCGAAGCTTGGGTTCATCGGCGCGCTCACGAATCCGCATTTTTGCGAGACGTGCAACAAGCTTCGGCTCACGGCCGACGGCAAGCTGCGTCCGTGCCTGGGGCGGCATGGGGAGATCGATCTTCTGGGCCCGCTCCGTGCCGGTGGCGACCCCGCAGACGCGATGCGCGAGGCAATCGCCAACAAACCGGAAAACCACGAGTTCCTGGATTCTTACCGGCCCGACCGGCCGATGACCGCGATTGGCGGATGAAAAATATGAAAGTTCTCTATTTTGCCCAAGCTGCCGAAGCCGCCGGTTGCCGCGACGAGGACTGGGAGATTTCTGCGCCGCTTTCCCTCCAGGCATTTTGGACGGAGGCGGTCCGCCGGCATCCGAAGCTCGCCGGTCTGGAACCGTTGTGCCGGATCGCTTCGGGCGGCGAGTACGTCGCAGGGGAGGGGATGCTAAACCCGGATCGCGAAGCTGCCGTGATCCCGCCTGTCTCCGGAGGATGACCGCCGAAATTTCCATCGCGGCCGAACCGCTGAAACTGTCACCGATGGCCGTGGAGGGATGCGGCGCGGTGGCCCGGTTCGAAGGCCTCGTGCGCGGGCTGGAGGATGGCCGGGTGATCGCGGGCCTCACATACGAAGCATACCTTCCAATGGCCGAGCGGGTCATGAGCGCCATCCTCGAGGACCTGCACCGGGAGCATCCGTTTGCCCTTGCCCGCGTGCACCACCGGATCGGCTTTGTCCCGGTCGGCGAGGCGGCGATCATCCTCGAGGTGCACTCTCCCCATCGCGCCGAGGCATTCGCCGTCCTCCAGAAGTTCATGGACCGCCTCAAACTGGACGTTCCGATTTGGAAGAGAAGCACCTCATGATTTCCATCGAACAGCTCTGGACGCTGATTGACGAATGCGTTGAGCCAAGGCAGGAGCAGGAGCTCAATCTTGCCGCGGCGCTCGGATGTGTCTCAGCCAAGCCGATTGTTTCTCCGACCGACTGCCCGGCGTTCGACCACAGCGCGATGGATGGGTTTGCCTTCGCCGAAACGGCTCCCGGCCCCTGCCGGGTGATCCGGGAAAATCCTGCGGGATGCGCGGATCCCGGCCGGATCCGCCCGGGCGAAGCCGCCCGGATTTTTACGGGCGCCTCCCTGCCCGTCGGGACCGTGTCAGTCGCACGCCAGGAGGACTGCCTGCACGGGGGCGATGCGGTCCGCCTCAAGGACGGACTCTCCCTGGCCCAGGGTGATAACATCCGCCGGGCCGGCGACATTTTTCGGTCCGGATCGGTGGTCTTGCCAGCGGGGACGAAGGTGACGCCGGGAGCCGTCGGACTTCTCGCGGCCTGCGGGGTCCGCGAGCTCAACGTCCGCGCGCTTCCGCGCATCCTGCACCTCTCCACAGGTTCGGAGCTCGTCGAGGTCGGCCACCCGCTGACACAGGGGAAAATTTACGACAGCAACGGGCCGATGATCGAAGCCCTGCTCGCCTCCCGGAACCTGCCGGTGATCCGGAAATTTATTCCGGATTCCGCGGACGATCTCACCCGGTCGGTCCAGGGGTTTTCCGGCGACCTGCTTCTCATCTCGGGCGGTTCTGGCCCCGGCGATCACGACCATACGAGCGCGGCCCTGTGCGGGGCGGGATATACGATCCGGGCGTCGCGGATCAACAGCCGTCCGGGAAAACCGCTGATCTTTGCGACGAACGGCCGGCAGGTTGCCTTCGGACTCCCGGGCAACCCGCTTTCCCACTGGGTCTGCTTCCAGGCGTTTGTGGTGCGGGCCCTCGCACGGCTGGCTGGAGGCCTGCCTCCCGAGCTCATCCCCGTCGCTTGCCCAACCCCGCTTGCGGCTGCCGGCGATGGGCGGCGGACCTGGACGCCGGCAAGATGCCTCTATCAGGGCGGGCAGATCCTTGTGGAGCCGCTCGAGTGGAAACATTCCGGAGATTTGACTCCGCTGGTCAGCGCAGATGCTCTCTTGCTGGGTGAGCCGGATCCCGATAACCACATGGTTCGCGCCCTGCTTTTATGAATTTCTTCAGCCATCTCGATGAATCCGGTGAGGCCCGCATGGTCGATGTGGGAGGCAAGCCGGTCCAGGTCCGGACCGCATCCGCCGCCGGCGAGCTCCGCTGCCAACCGCAAACGATCCGGCTCCTGCGTGATCAGGCCTTGCCAAAGGGGGATGTCCTCGCGGTCGCGCGCATCGCAGGCATCCAGGCAGCCAAAAAAACCTCCGAGCTCATCCCGCTCTGCCACGCGCTTTCCCTCGACCAGGTGACGGTCGATTTTGAGGTCCTCGACGATCACATCAAGATTTCGGCCACCGCCCGGACCAGCGCAAAAACCGGCGTCGAGATGGAGGCCCTCACTGCGGTTTCCATTGCCGCCCTCACGCTCTACGACATGATGAAGGCTGTGGACAAGACGATGCGGATCGGCGGTGTTGAGGTCACCGAAAAATCCAAGCGATGAAAATCGGACGCCTGACCTTGAGCGACCGCGCGAGCGCGGGCGTGTATGACGACCTGAGCGGCCCCGAAATCGAGCGCGTTGTCCGCAGTGCCCTCGATGCGAGCGCGGACTTTGTTGCCCGCCTCCTCCCGGATGACCAGGCCTCCATCTCGGCCGCGCTCATCGAGCTCTGCGACAGCGAACACTGCGAGCTGGTGCTCACGACCGGCGGCACAGGACCCTCGGCGCGCGACGTGACCCCGGAAGCCACGCTCGCCATCCTCCACAAGGAACTGCCCGGGTTTGGCGAGGTGATGCGCGCGGTGAGCTTTCCCAAAGTCCCCACCGCGATCCTTTCTCGCGCGACCGCCGGGATCCGCCATCAGACATTGATCATCAACCTCCCGGGAAACCCGCGCGCAATCGCCGAATGTTTGCCGCCCCTCGTGCCCGCAATCCGGGAATGCATCCGCCACCTCCGCGAATAATCCCATGCTCAAGCTCCAACAAGATCAGATCTGGAAAACCGCCGACGGATACCTCCGGATCGTCCGCCTCGAACGGCTCTCGGTCGCCTACAAATCACTCCAGGACCTCGCAACCCGCGACGGAACCCACCACGAGGTCACCAAAAAAGAATTTTGCAGGCTGATCAAGTCGGCCGAGCTGGCGACAGCGGGCGGGGAGCCGGCCGCCTGACAACACCGCGCAAGATGCCTGCTTGATGCGGCCGCCGGAATCTGGAAGAAAACCAAATGACCTCGCGCCTGTATTTTCAGCTGGAGGCCCGCGCGACGGGCTCGGAGGCGCGCGCTGCGGTCTTCCGCACGCTGCACAACGAGGTGCTCACCCCGCTGTTCATGCCGGTCGGCACGCAGGCAACCGTGAAGGCGCAGTTGCCGCAGACGCTCGAGGACTCCGGCTCGCAGATCCTCCTGGCCAACACGTACCACCTCCTCCTGCGGCCGGGGCTTGACGTCTTCCGCCGGATGGGCGGGATCCACGAGTTCATGAGCTGGAAAAAGTCCGTCCTGACCGATTCCGGCGGGTACCAGATTTTTTCGCTCCCCCACTCGCGCTCGATGACCGAGGAGGGTGCGGTTTTCCAGAGCTATACCGACGGCCGATCGATCCTGCTCAGCCCGGAGGTGAGTATCGGCGCGCAGGTCGCGATCGGCAGCGATATCATGATGGCGCTCGACCAGTGCGTTCCCTCGACGGCGGAGGAGAGCGTTGCGCGGGCGGCGCTGGAGCTCACCCATCGATGGGCCGCCCGCAGCCTCGCAGCGCGCGGGGAGTCCGCCCAATCGATGTTTGCGATCGCGCAGGGCGCGCTGTTCCCTGAGCTCCGCAAAGAAAGCGTGGCCGGCCTGGTCGAGATGCCGTTCGAAGGGTATGCGATCGGCGGCCTCGCGGTCGGCGAGGGCAAGAGCCAGCGCGAGGACATCTGCGCGTTTACGGCCGGACTCCTCCCGCACGACAAGCCGCGCTACCTGATGGGCGTCGGCACCCCGCTCGATATTTTGGAGGCCGTCCACCGCGGGGTCGACATGTTCGACTGCATCATCCCGACGCAGGTCGCCCAGCGCGGTGGAGTCTTCACCTCGCGCGGCTACCTCCAGCTCCGCCGCGGGGTCTACAAGTTTTCGGAGGAGAAGCTCGACCCGGCGTGTTCGTGCCCGACGTGCCAGAGGTACTCCCGTGCCTACCTCCACCACCTCACAAAAACCCGCGAGACCCTCGGCTGGCAGCTCCTCGGCAAGCATAATATCCATTTTTACCACCAGCTCATGCGTGAGATTCGGCACAGCATTTTGTTGGATGCCTTCCTGCCGCTGTACCATGAAAAGCGGGCGCTCCTCCACGAGGACGACCTCGACAACCCGGTTCTCGTCCAGGCTCCGAAGAAGGTCCGCCGGCAAGTCCTCGGCAACTACGAGATCCACACCTCCTGGGAAGGGTTTGCCAGCATCCGCCACATCCACTCGGGTGAGATCATGCACTCGCGAACCCCGCCGATGGACGAAGCTAAGCGGCTCTACATCGACCAGTCCCGGCTCGCTGAGCGGCTGGGCGAACCCGGCGAAGGACCGCTCGTCATCTGGGATGTCGGGCTCGGCGCCGCCGCAAATGCCATGGCCGCCATCGCCTGCTACGAACAGCAGGAAGCCCCGGCCCGCGACCTCCACATCGTCAGCTTCGAAAACGACCTCGACTCGCTCCGCCTCGCGTTTAAAAACAACGACCAGTTCCCATACCTGCGGCACAGCGCGCCGGCCGCAATCCTCAAATCGGGCGCCTGGCAGTCGAAATCCCACCCCGGACTCGCCTGGACGCTCGTCTTTGGAAATTTTCTGGACGTCCTCGACGCGGCCCCGCTTCCTCCAGACCTTATCTTTTACGACATGTTTTCTGGAAAGACGAATGCCGAGGCGTGGACCCACGCCGCATTTCGAAGGCTGTTTGCCGCGTGCCGGTCCCGTCGCTCCGAACTCTTCACCTACACGTGCTCGACCGCCTCGCGCGTCGCCCTGCTTGCGGCCGGGTTCCATGTCGCGCGCGGCCGGAGCACGGGCGAGAAGCTCGAGACGACCATCGCTCTCACCCCGCCGGTCCTGCGCGATGACCTCGACCTCCTCGCGGCCGACTGGCTGGGAAAATGGATGCGTTCGTCAGCCCGGTTCCCGGCCGACATCCTGCCCCACGAACATCCCGCCTGGGAGGATGTCATCCTCCGCCACCCGCAGTTCGCCTCAGGCGAACCGGGCTAGATCAGCTCTAATGCGGGCTCGCCTTCTCCGCGCCGAGGCCGGTATTTGCCCGGACCTTCAGCTCGGCAAAGAGCGCTTCGGCCGAGGGCTCGCGGGTGAGGAACGTTCCGAGAAACGCCCCAAGGAACCCGAGCGGGATGCTGATGATCGCGGGATTTTTCAGCGGAAACCAGGCGTCCTTCATGAAGTCCGGACTCACGAGGATCAGGAGGATGCTCGATGCCAGGCCGACGAGGAGCCCGCAGACCGCCCCGGTCGTCGTGAAGCGCTTCCAGAAAATCGAGAAGACGATGACCGGAAGGTTCGCGCTCGCGGCGACCGCAAATGCGAGGCCGACCAGGAACGCGACGTTGACCTCCGGGCCTAGGACGATCGCGATCACGATCGCCGCGGCACCGACGACAAACGCGGTGATCCGGGCGACCTTGACCTCCTCGCCGGGACGATGCTCGCGGCCGTGGTGGATCACGTTCGTAAAGAAGTCGTGAGCAAAGCTTGTGCTGGCGCTGATCGTCAGCCCGGCGACAACAGCCAGGATCGTTGCGAACGCGACCGCGCTGATGAACGCAAAAAACACCTCGCCTCCGAGCACGTGCGCGAGTTCGGGGGCCGCCATGTTCGTCCCGCCGTGCGCCTTGATGTAATCCGGCCCGAGCAGGCTCGCCGCCCCGAACCCGAAAAAGGTCGTCATGATGTAGAACAGCCCGATGATGATCATCGCCCACACCACGCTCGAGCGCGCGGTCTTGGCGTCGGGCACCGTGTAGAACCGGATCAGGATGTGAGGCAGCCCGGCCGTCCCGAACACCAGCGCCATGCCCAGCGAGATCTGGTCCCACGGGTTTTTAAACAGCAGCCCGGGCGTCAGGAAGTTCCGCGTCACCACCTCGCCGTTCGCGCCGGTCGATGCGATCGCGGTCAGCGATGTAAAAAACTTGGCGAGGTCGAAGTCGAAGCGCTTCAGGACGAGGATGCTCAGGAAGATGCTGCCGCTCATCAGGAGGATTGCCTTGATAATTTGGACCCACGTCGTCGCCAGCATCCCGCCGAAGACGACGTAGACGACCATGAGCACGCCGACCCCGATCACCGCCACCTCGTAGCTCACGCCCGGCAGAAGCTGCCGCACAAGCGTCCCCGCTCCCACCATCTGCGCGATCATGTAAAAAACTGAAACCGTCAGCGTGCTCAGCGAGGCGGCCGCGCGGACCGGGCGCGGCTTGAGCCGGTACGCCAGCACGTCGGCCATCGTGTATTTTCCGGCGTTCCGCAGCGGCTCGGCCACGATGAAGAGGACCGTGAGGTACGCGACCAGGAAGCCGACCGAATACATGAAGCCATCGTACCCGTTAAAGGCGATCATCCCGGCAATCCCGAGGAAGCTGGCCGCGCTCATGTAATCCCCGGCGACCGCGAGGCCGTTCTGCCAGCCAGTGATCCGGCGTCCAGCCGCAAAATACGCGCTCGCTCCGGTTGATTTCCTCGCGCTGAAATACGTGATGACCAGGGTTGCCGCCACAAAGGCGAGGAACATCCAGAGCGCCGTGTGGCTCACCGGCTCCGCCGCGGCCGCCGCGATCACTGAGCACCTCCACCCTGGAACTTCGCAATCACCGCCGCCGCCCGCCGGTCCCACCCCGCCGCCACCGCGACGTACATAAACGCCAGAATCCATGCCATGAAAAATTGCGACAGCGCAAACAGGTAGGCAAGGTTCACATCCCCCAGGACCTTCGTCTCCATCATCCCCGGAAACCAACCCACCCCGATCGGAAGCGCAAAGTAATAGACGACAAAAAATGCCGTCGCCGGTGCCACGAAGCCCGCCTTCGCCTTCAGCAGAGCGATAAAGTCGGGATCCGCCTCGATCGCCCCCCAGTCGGCCATCGCCGCCTCCTCGGCCCCGGTCCGCTCATGCGCCGGCTTTTCCTGAGGGCGCCCGAGCGGCGCTATGTCTGTCGGCGCAGCCGACTCCGGCGTGAAATCACGAGGGGAAGGATTCATGACCCGGATCAATAGGGAATCCGGCTGCCTTTGTCCAGAAATCGCGCGGCGGCAAACCTTTTTGTCAGCGTCAGGCGCAGCGGTACAGGATCTCTCCCGCCTTGGGAACGTAGAGGATTCCGTCCTGCTCCCGGTCTCTCCAGTCGGCCGGATCGATCGCGTCCGGGTCGAGGTATCCGAGCTGGAGGTCCTCGCAGACCTCTCGCGGAATCCGGCTTGCCAGCGTCACCCGCACGTTCGGCAATTCGTGCCCGTCCTGCAGAACGCCGGAGCCGCGGACGTGCGTGCTGTGGGCGAGGACCCCGAGCGGGATGTCGCGGAACTTTTCCCAATTCGCCAGGAAATAGGGGAGGATGTGGTACCCGACCTGCGAAATATATTTTCCGTGGACGTGGCTGACCGTATCCAGGTGCGGGGCGTGGATGATGACCTCTCCGCCGCGCGCGACGGCCGGCTCGATTTTGTACATCGCCTTCGCCGCAGTCCACAGCTCGTCGTACATCGGCGGCGCGCAGGAGAGCACGCGCTGGAACGGACGTTCGCACCACCGGATATGCCGGCTTGCCGAGAGGTCGGCCGCCGCGCGCCAGGCCTCCTCGTGGGGGCCGACAAAGAGCCCGGCCAGCCCGGGCCCCTCGACGACCAGCGCGGCAAGCGTGATCGGGGTCGGCACCAATTTTGCTGCGGCATGAATCATCTCGCGGACCGGGGTATCGCGGACGCCGATCGTGCCGACGACGCCAGAGAGCGCGCCGAGCCAATGGGTCGCATTGATCATCTCCGGCCCGGAGATGCCGGGGAAAAGATACTTGGCCCCGCCAGAAAACCCGACGACCTCGTGCGGGAATGTCGGCCCCAGGATCACGAGGTGATCGTACTCGACGGCGGCGCGGTTGATTTTGACCTCCACTTCGCTGGGCAGCGAGTCGTGCCAGCAGGCCCCTGCGATCTGCCGGATCTGATCTTGTTGAAGGCTTCCCAGCCGGACAAGCGCGGTGGGATCTTCCCACGCATGGTTCAGAAGGCCGACGTGGCCGAAGGCCCCCGCGCGCTCCTCGCGGCTGATCCCGACCAGACGCAGGAGCCCCTCCTCGTCAATCGCCGGATGGGTTCCGAGGGCGACCATGAAGTCGAGGCGGCGGGTATCCTGCAGGATGTTCACCAAGGCCCGGAACAGGAATGGCAGGGGCAGGCTCCGTGTGTGATCGGGAATCAGCACGAGCACCTTCCGGTTGGTTAGCAGCCCATCAAACCCCTCGTGCAGGACGCTCAGAATTTCCGCTTCGGAAAGCAGCCGGCCGGAAGGTGCGACGTTCATACTCCGGAAAATGCGCAGAACCCGCCGTCCACGGCGCTGACCGTTCCGGTCACGAACGCCGACGAGTCGGCGAGGAGATGGTGGATCGTGCCATGGAGGTCCGGGGCGGCCCCGAACCGCGCAAACGGCGTGTGCGCAAGGATCGTCTTGCCGCGATCGGTCAGCGAGCCGTCCTCGTTCGTCAGCAGCCGGCGGTTCTGCTCGCCCAGAAAAAACCCGGGCATCACCGCGTTGACCCGTACCGCCGAGCGCCTCGCCAGATCGACCGCCAGCCAGCGCGTAAAATTTTCGACCGCCGCCTTGGCGGACGAATACCCGACAACCCGGGTGAGCGCACGCTCGGCGGAGACCGAGGAAAAGTTGATGATCGACCCGGATTTTGCCTTCACCATCTCCTCGCCGAAGACGAGCGCGGGGAGGACGGTCCCATGGAGGTTCAGGTCGACCACCTGCTGAAACGCCTCAAATTGCAGGTCAAAAATGCTCTGGTCGGGGAGGATCGTGGCCCCGGGCATATTGCCGCCCGCCGCATTGAGCAGCCCGTCAATTTTCCCCCACCGATCCAGCACGCTCTGGCGGGCCGCCTCAAGTGCCGGCCGGTCGAGTACGTCTGCCACCAGCTCGAGGCATTCGGCGCCGGAAACCTGCGCCTGAATTCCTCGCACGAGACCGGCCAGCTTCGAGGGATTCCGCCCGAGCAACCCGAGCCGGCAGCCGCAGCCGGCGAGATATGTCGCGACCGAACCGGCCAGCGCGCCGGTGGCGCCGGTGATCACGATCACGCGGCCGGTCAGATCAAAAAGGGATGTTGGATTCATAGGGCAATTTTTTCGCGTTGCATGGCTGTTTCATTTTTCGCCGGCTGCCCCTTTGTGGAGCGCCCGGCGCAGACGTGAGGATCGGAATGGCTGGCAGGCTTGTCAATCGGATAGCGGGGAGATCGCGCGCGAGGGCGCATCTCCGCAAGTTGCAAAAACGGGCTCCGCCTCGGGGAATCTTGTTTGGAGTTCCGCCTTTAGGCGGCCAGCGAGCAAGGGGGGAGCCCAAAAGGCACCGCCTAAAGGCGGAACTCCGAACCCGGAAGTCCTCCGCCTGGCAGACGTGCAACTTTCGGAGATGCGCCCGCGCCTGGCGGTTCAGAATGAATTTCTTTTCCACGTTCCTCCCGCCGTTCCCGGGCTTGCGCGGAGCGCGGATTCCTGCTGGGATACTGCGCCATGAAACTTTCCATCTTCCTGGCGTCGGTCTGCCTTTGTCTTTCGGGGTGCCTCGTCTCTCCGGTCAGTTCCTCCGGCGGGATGGGTTCGGTGACCGTGGTCAACTCGAACCCTGCGGCAATCGTGGCGGCGGCGCAGACTGTTTTCCCGCAGGCCGGCTACGGGCTCGGCCCGGCCGACTTCCCGAATTCGATCTCGTTTGACAAGGGCTCCAGCCAGATCGCGAACGTCATGTGGGGGAGCTACGGGAACCCGCAGACGATCCGGGTGCGCGTCAACATCCTCCCGATCGCCGGCACGGGCAACTACCGGCTCGTCCCGAAAGTTTTTTCGGTGAGCGATGCGGGCGAGGCCGGGTTCGACTCGGAGCGTCCGCTGATGGGCCTCTGGTCGGGCGAGTTTGGCCCGCTGCTCAAGCAGGTCGCCAGCGTGGCCGGCGGCGCGGGAGCGATGTGAGGATCTCCCCTCCAGCGATTTCCTGTTGAGTTCCTTCCGGGAATGCCTTTCTCTCGGCGGATGGTTCGCACACGATTTGCTCCTTCACCCACCGGTTTTCTTCATGTCGGCGGCGCCCGCACGGCGCTCTTCAACTGGCTCTACGCGCGCCAGAACGGCGGAAAATTCATCCTCCGCATCGAGGACACCGACGAGAAGCGGAATACTGAGGAGGCGTATCAAGTCATCTACGACGGCCTGAGCTGGCTGGGACTCGATTGGGACGAGGGCCCGGACAAGGGCGGGCCATTTGGGCCGTACCAGCAGAGCGAGCGCTCGGACATCTACGCGTCGTACCTCGCCAAGCTCGAGGCTGGCGGACACGTTTATGAGGACGGCGGCGCGATCCGGTTCCGCTCGCCCCGCAAGCCGGTCGTTGTCGAGGATATCGTCTGCGGGAAGATCACGTTCGACATGTCGAACCCCGCGACCCACCCGGACATGACGATCCGCCGCCCGGATGGTTCCTGGATCTTCCACTTCGTGAACGTGGTCGACGACATCGAGATGCAGCTCACGCACGTGATCCGCGGGGAGGACCACCTCTCGAACACGCCGAAGCACGTCGAGCTCTACCAGGCGATCGGGGCGACCCCGCCGAAGTTTGCGCACATCCCGCTGATCCTGAACCACGAGGGGAAAAAGCTCAGCAAGCGGGACGGCGGGTCGAGCATCACGTACTTCCTCGACCTCGGGTACACGCCGGAGGCGGTCGCGAACTACCTCTGCCTGCTCGGCTGGTCGCCGGGGGAAAACCGCGAGGTCCTGCCGGTCCAGGAAATTCTTGGCCTCTTCGACCTGGCAGGTATCAACCGCCGGAACGCGATCTTCGACCTCGACAAATGTTTTTGGCTCAACGGTCAGCACCTGATCGCGATGAGCCTCGAGCGGTTTGAGGAGCTGGCTCTCCCGTTTGTGGATAAGGCGGGCGTGCCGTACGGGACGCTGGACGCGCTGCGCCCGGCCCTCGCGATCGTTAAGCCGAAGGTCAAGCACCTCAGCGACGTGCCGGATTGGATCGGATTCCTCTTCACCGAGGACTTCGCGTTCGACCCGGAGGCGGTGGCTAAAAGCCTCGCCAAGCCAGGGGCTGCGGATCGCCTCAAAGCCCTCGGCGAGGCCCTTTCTGGCCTGGAGGAATGGACGCACCCCGCGATCGAAGCCAAGCTCAAGGAGACGGCGGTCGCGCTCGGCGTCAAAACCGGCGAGATGGTTCACCCCGCCCGCGTCGCCGTCAGCGGCCGCTCGGTCGGCCCCGGGCTCTACGAGATGTTCGAGGTGCTCGGGAAGTGCCGCACGCTCGCCCGCTTCGAACGCGCCCGCCCAATGGCGGCCTGAACAAAAACCCGTAGCATGGGCATCCTGCCCATGCCTCAAGCTGGGTGCATCAGAATCCTGCCCATGTCCCGTAACATATGAAAAAATCTTACGACTTTGTGGTTCTCGGCGGCGGGAGCGCCGGTTACGCCGGGGCGCGCACGGCGGCATCCCTCGGGCTTCGCACCGCGGTCGTGGAGGGGGCTGAGCAGCTCGGCGGTCTGTGCATCCTGCGCGGCTGCATGCCGAGCAAGACGCTGCTCGAATCCGCCGCCCGCTATCGCGCGATCCGAAACGCGGAGGAGTTCGGGCTTTCCACGGGCGCGGCGGGATTTGACATCTCGAAGGTCATCGCCCGCAAGCGCCGCCTGATCGGCGAGTTTGCCAGCTACCGCGGCGGCCAGCTCCAGGACGGACGCTTCGATCTGCTCCGGGGCCGCGCGGTGCTCACCGGCCCGCATGCGATGGTCGTGCACGGATCGCCGGCGGTCGAGGTCGAGGCGAAGGCGATCCTCATCGCAACCGGGTCCGTCCAATCGATGCCATCAATTCCCGGGCTCGCCGAATCCGCCCCGCTCACCAGCGACGACCTCCTCGACCGCGAGACGATCCCGAATTCCCTCCTGGTCCTCGGCGGGGGACCGGTCGCCCTCGAGATGGCTTCCTATGCCTCGGCCTTCGGATCCCGCGTGACGATCATCCAGCGCAGCCCGCAGATCCTGCGGGGATCCGACAGGGAAGCCGCCGAGGCCCTTGCGGACGGCCTGCGGGCGGACGGGATCCAGCTCTACACCGGGACAGAGCTCGTGCGGGTCGAACGTTCGGCGGGCGTTCGGCGGGTCGTCTTCCGGCACGATGGGGCCGAGATGGCCGTCGAGGCAGAGGAAATTTTAAACGCGCTCGGCCGTCACGCGCAGATCCCGGAGGGCCTTTCTGTGGACCTGGCTGGCGGAAAAGTGGCCGTAAACGCATTCCAGCAATCCTCGCTGCCGCACGTCTTCGCCGCGGGCGACGTCTGCAGCTCGATGGAGGTCGTCCATGTCGCGATCCAGCAGGGCGAGGTTGCCGCAAAAAATGCCGCGCGCCTGGTCCGCGGCACCGGGGGACCGATGGAGGAGCCGGACAGCCGCCCCAAAGTTTTTGCCGTCTTCACCGAGCCCGGGTTCGCCTGTGCGGGCGACGGCGAGGACGAGCTCCGCGCGCAGGGGATCCCGCTCCTCTCGGCCAAATATCCTTTTGATGACCACGGCAAATCGCTCGTCATGGGCGCGACCCACGGGTTTGTGAAACTTCTCGCCGACGCGCGTACGGGAGAGATCCTGGGCGCCTCGATCATCGGGCCGGAGGCGGCCGAGCTCATCCACGAAATCGTCGTCGCGATGAGGTTCCGCGCGACAGCCGCCGACCTCGCATCCACCCCGCACTACCATCCGACCCTCTCGGAAATCTGGACGTACCCGGCGGAAGAAATTGCAGAGTCGGTCTGCCGGTAATCAGAGCATCGTGAGCTGCGAGGCGGCGGCGGGATCCGGGACGAGCCGCTTCCGCCGGCCCTTGGCAAACGCGGGCTCGCCGTCGGCCGTGAGCTCGGCCTTCTCGAGGTTCGCCAGAATTTCCTTAGCCCGGGAGATGATGGCATCCGGGAGCCCGGCGAGCCGTGCGACCTGGATCCCGTAGCTCTGGTCCGCCCGGCCGGGCAGGATCTTGCGCAGGAAGATGACCTGGTCGTTCCACTCGCGCACGGCGACGTTGAGGTTCAGGACGCCCGTGCGGGTCCGCTCGAGGTCGGTGAGCTCGTGGTAGTGGGTCGCGAAGAGCGCCCGGCAGCCGATCGTGTCGTGCAGGAATTCGGCGACGCTCCACGCGATCGAGAGCCCGTCGAATGTTGATGTCCCGCGCCCGATTTCATCGAGGATCACCAGGCTCTGCGGGGTCGCATTGTTGAGGATGTTCGCGGTCTCGTTCATCTCGACCATAAACGTCGACTGCCCGCGGGCCAGATCGTCGTTCGCGCCGACCCGGGTAAAGATCCGGTCCGCCATCCCGCAGCGCATCGCCTTCGCCGGCACGTAGCTCCCCATCTGCGCCATCAGCACAAGCAAGGCCACCTGCCGGATGTAAGTCGATTTTCCGGCCATGTTCGGCCCGGTCAAAATCGCAAAGTTTTTCCCATCCGCCCCGAGGTAGGTATCGTTCGGAACGAACCGCTCGCCGCCCGGCTGCTGGTCGAGGACCGGGTGCCGTCCGTCCTCGATGTGGAGGATCTGCGAGGCCTCGACCTCCGGCCGGCAGTACCCGTGCAGGCGCGCGGTCTCGGCCAGCGAGCAGATGGCATCGAGCGAGGCGAGCGTGTTCGCCGTCTCCTGAAGCTTCGGCAGCTCGTCGAGCACGTCGGTGCGCAGCTCCGCAAAGATCTCGATCTCCCTCGCCCGTGCCCGCTCGTCGGCCCCGAGGATTTTCCCTTCGACCTCCTTGAGCCCGGGCGTGATGAACCGCTCGCCGTTCACCGTCGTCTGCTTGCGGATGTAGTCGTCCGGCACCGCGCCCAAATTCGATTTCGTGATCTCGATGAAATACCCGAAGACCGACGTGTAGCGGACCTTGAGCGACTTGATCCCGGTCCTTGCGATCTCCTGTTCCTGGAGCGCGGCAATCCAGTTCTTCCCCTCGTGCGAGGCCGCGCGCAGGGTGTCGAGCCCTTCGTCAAATCGCGGGCGGATGAACCCGCCTTCCCGGACCAGGGCCGGCGGCTCATCGATAAGCGCTGCGCGCAGCCTGGCTGTCAGCTCGGGGAGAGAGTGCAGGTGGCGGCCGGTTTCGGACAGCAGCTCGGAGGGCAGCTCCAGCCCGGCTCCCAGGGAGGCGGCGAGGACCGGAATTCGCTCGAGCGACTGCGCGAGCGCCGCGAGGTCGCGCGCGTTGCCGGACGGACCGCCCAGGCGTGCGGTCGCGCGCTCGATATCCCGGATCTCAGCCAACCGCCCGCGCAGATCGCCGAGCAGGTGGGCGTCGTCGAGGAGCCCGGCGATCGCCTCCTGGCGCTGCTCGATGGCGGCGACCTCACGCAGCGGGTGCAGGACCCATTCGCGCAGAAGCCTCGCCCCCATCGGTGTCGAGGTCCGGTCCAGCGCACCGAGCAATGTCATGCCGCGCCCGGCCCGCGACGTCACAAGCTCGAGGTGGCTCTGCGTCGAGGCGTCCAAAATGAGAAACGTGCTCCGGCGGTACGGGCGCAGTTGCCGGAGGTGCCCGGCCTGGCGGCGCATCTGGCGCGTGATGTAGTGCAGCAGCGCCCCCGCAGCCCCCGTCCCGGAGGGGAGGTCGCCACACCCGAACCCGTCGAGCGACTGAACTTTAAAGTGGCCGCGGAGGAGCTCCTCGGCCGGCTCGGGCTCAAAAAGGTAGCCGTCGATTCCGGTCGGTTTCGGCAGCCCCGCGAGCACGTCCGCCTGGTGGTCGGGGATCAGGATCTCGGCCGGGCTCACGCGCGCGATCTCGTCGAGCAGCGCAGAAGGAGATTCCACCTGGGTGAGCCGGAACTCCCCGGTGCTCAGGTCGGCAAATGCGAGTCCATAAACTCCCTTCCGCTCGCAGACGGCGGCAAGGTAGTTCGGCTTCCGGTCGTCGAGGCCAAAGTCGTCGAGCGTTCCGGGGCTCAGGATCTGAGAGACCTCGCGGCGCACGAGCTTGCCGGCCTGCACCTCGCCGACCTGGTCGCAGATCGCGACCCTCCACCCGGCGGCGATCAGCTTCTCGATGTACCCCCGCGCCGCATGAAACGGAACCCCGCACATCGGGGTTGCCCCGCGCTTGGTCAGCGCCACGTTCAGCACGGAAGACGCCTCCTGCGCGTCCTCCCCGAACATCTCGTAAAAATCGCCCAGCCGGAAGAGCAGGAGCGTTCCCGGAGGCAGCTCGCGCCGTACCGCATGGTACTGCTGCATCATCGGGGTAAGCGTCTCGGCAGACATCAAAGAGTCTCCAAAAATGCGGCGAGCGGGCTGGTTGCGGACGCGTGGTCGAGCTGGCTCGGCAGTCCGGCTTCGACCGCCTCCCGGGCAGCCTCGACAGTTTGCTTGAACGCGCGTGCCATGCGCACGGGATCCTCCGCCGCCGCGATCGCCGTATTCACCAGCACCGCATCCGCGCCGAGCTCGATCGCCTCGGCCGCATGGCTCGGAGCCCCGATGCCGGCATCGACAACCACTGGCACCGTCGCCTGCTTGATGATGATTTCGATCATCGCGCGCGTCTCGATCCCCCGGTTGCTCCCGATCGGCGCCCCGAGCGGCATCACCGTCGCGGTCCCGACATCCTGCAGCCGGCGCGCCAGCACCGGATCCGCGTTGATGTAGGGCAGGACCATAAAACCCTCCTTCACCAGCACGGTCGCCGCCGCCAGCGTCTCGACCGGGTCGGGCAGAAGGTAGTGCGGGTCCGGATGGATCTCGAGCTTCACCCACATCGGCATCCCGGCCGCCGCCGCCAGCCGGCACAGCCGGACCGCCTCGTCCGCGTTCATCGCCCCGCTCGTATTCGGCAAAAGCAGGTACTTTTTGGGATCGATAAAATCCAGGATGTTCGCAAACGGATCGTGCGTCCCGCTCAGGTCGGCCCGCCGCAGCGCCACCGTCACGACCCCGGTCCCGCTCGCCGCCAGCGCGTCGCGCATCACCTCGTTGGAAGAAAATTTTCCTGTCCCCATCAGGAGGCGGGAAGAAAATTCCCGCCCGGCAATAATCAGTGGTCCATTCACAAGACCTCCATCATGCCCTCCGCGCCGCCAGCAGGTCAATCTCGCGGGAGAGCGGCTGGTCGGCAGGGGATCGTGCCGACCTGATCGAGAAGCAGCTCACAAGCTCCTTGCTCCCGGCGATGCGCGCCCGCTTCAACGCATTCCTGTAAGCGGCCTTCGCACGCGACCTCCGGCCCCCGCCACCGAACAGCCACCGATTTGCTGTTGATTTGCCGCTTGCCGGCGATCACTTAAACGAGCACAACTCAGGCTATGGGTGATTCAAATCCGAAAAATAACCAAAAGAAAAAAGCTCAGCAAAACGCAAAAAAGGCCAGCAACCAGAAGAAGCCGGCTACCTCTTCGCAGCCTGCCCCCAAAAAGAAATAGACCAAGGGCAGGTCGGAGTTAAGCCCGCTTCTGCCAAACCTGCATGCGGCCCGGATTGGGGCTCCCCAAGCACAAATCGCAGTGTGATGCATGGGCCAGAGAACTTGGTGTGACCCGGACGGATTTCGTTCGTTTGCGACTTTTTGACCCCGCAGTAAAGCCTTCAAGCCGCCAGAAAAAGCGATTTTCCTCTATCGAGCTTGTCGGTTCGCTCGCCGTTGGGCGCGGATCGACCAACGATTCCGTCCGCGCGGCCATGAGGAAGAAAAAATTGCCATGACCCGCATCGCCGGCTCCGGCTTTTTGATCGCTCTGCTTGACCGGTTGGTCCCACTCCATATCTGGGCAAAACGGGTGGTCTGGGCAAAACGGGTGGTGCAAGAAGAAGAGCCTCCGTATCTCGTGTGCGAAGCCGTCTGTGCCGAGTTGGCCGCTGTGACCGGCACTTCAGACCCCCTGCTCCAGATGCTCGAGCGAGGCGATATCAAACTAGCTTTCTCGCTAGCTGACGAGGTGACGGCCGTCCGCAAATTGACCCTGAAATACTTGGACCAACCAATGGATCTCGCCGATGGCTGCGTGGTTCGCATGTCGGAAATCTATCATGTCTGCCGGGTCTTCATCGTGGATCGCAGGGACTTTACAGCCTATCGCCGATGGGGCACCAAAACCATTCCCTGCGTTTCTCCATAGCAGCCAGACTCACCCCTCTCACAAAGCGCTGGTTCACCTTTTCTTCCCACCGCTCGCTTCGCGCATGGCGATAATACGCGGGACTGGTACCTTCGCGACCCCCTTCGATTATCGTTTGACGCCACGCTATTCCATCAATAGCATGGATCCATGCAAAAAATACAGATTCTTTTTCCAGATCCAGTCATGCGGAAACTCAAGGAGTTTGCGGCCACAGAAGATCGTCCGATCAGCGAAATTGTCCGGCGGGCCGTTGAGCGGTTGCTTCAGCAGCGGCCGCTGGCTGATGCCCCCGCCAAAAAGTTCCCTACGTTCCATGGAGGGGGTGTCCGAATTTCCGCCACGGCAATGAAGCAGGAGATTTACCAGGATGACGAATAGCCTTGATACCAACATTCTGGTGTATGCTGCGGATGAAGATGCGGCGGAACACAAGGCCGCCAGCCTCGTTGTCGGGGAAATGCTCGCGAGCCCGAGGGAATGGCTTCTCGCCGATCAGGTATTGTTCGAGTTCTACAAGGCCCTAAGGAACCCGTGCATCTTCCATCATCCCCTGGATGCCCGGGAGGCTGCTTTGCGAGTGCGATTTCTCCACAGCGAGAGCGGAGTTACGCGGTGCTGTTACGATCTCGACAACTGGGACGCCGTATTTGCCCGTTTGTCCGAGCACGGCACCCCGGCGGGGAGGACTCACGACCTCGTCCTTGGGATCACCCTGAAATCCAACGGGGTCGATCGTTTCTTTACCCGCAACACCAAAGACTTCCAAGAGATCGCCTTCAGCGAGCTCATCAATCCTATCGACGTTTGAGCGGGATTGCTCGCGTGACGGGGGTTCAGTCCCGCGTATTATCGCCTTGGTGCGGATGGACTGCTTTCCGGGTGTTATGTTGGGCGCGCCCGGCTGGGATCGAACCAGCGACCATCGGATTAGAAGTCCGGTGCTCTATCCACTGAGCTACGGGCGCCACTCATCGCAAGTGGGGGCAAACGAAATTCTATGCGATCCGGGCCGGTCCGCAAAGCGGGAATTCGCGACCGGCGAGCGGCCGCCGCATGCCCGAAAGTTGCAAAAGCGGTCTCCGCCTTGGGGGAACTTGTTTGGAGTTCCGCCTTTAGGCGGCGCTTTTTTCAAGCAGCCTCCCCCGGAGCCAGCCGCCTAAAGGCAGAACTCCGAACCCGGATGCCCTCTGCCGGGCAGACTGGCAGCGTTCGGTGATCCCCCTCAGGCTCCCGGGGAGGATCGCGGTCAGGGGGGCAGGACATCACTTGTCATCCCCGCAAGATGTGGGGGGCGATTTTGCGAAATTCTGGATGGAAGGCACAATTTGTGTTGAACCCTGCCCGCAAGCCTGAGATAGAGTGAAGTTCCTTGAGCCGCTCTGACTGCCAGATCGCTTCGGTTTCTGTTGGGAAATCCCGTGGATCTTCTGACAAAGAATTTTCGTCTTTCCGTATCGTTTCAACCCCGCGCGAGCATTCTTGCGCCTGCCGTGACCCAGACCATGCACAGACCATCCGCCATTGAATCCTCCGAAAAGCAAAGCCTGTTTTTTCCTGCGGCCCAGCGGGGTCGCCGGAGCGGCGCCGAGGGGATGGTGAAGAATTTCGTTTTGGACACAAACGTTCTTCTTCACGACCCGCACTGCTTGAACCGGTTTGAGAACAACCATGTTTTTATCCCGGTCGAGGTTCTTTCCGAGCTCGACCGGTTTAAGAACGAGCAGAGCGAGCGGGGGGCGAACGCCCGGACGGTGCACCGGTTTCTCACGCAGGTCTTCGGGCATGATGCGAGGAGCGTGACGAAGGGAGCGAAGACGACCGGCGGCGGGTCGGTACGGATCCTCATCCACGACCAGATCGACAAGGAAAAGCCCTGCCTCACGATCCGCCGGTTCCACAAGATCTTTCCAGACCAGGAGCGGGCGGACCATCGGATCATGGGGGCCTGCCTGGCCCTGCAGGAGGCCGAGGACACCCCGACGATCCTGGTCACCAAGGATCTCAACATGCAGCTCAAGGCGATGGCGATTGGGCTGACGTGCCAGGATTACCTGAACGACAAGGTGGCGGTGAAGGATGCCGAGGGCTACGAGATGCGCTCGGTTGTAGTGGAGGCGCACGAACTGCAGCGGTTTGGAAGCGCGCGGGAGATCGTGATCGAGCCGGCCCGAACCGGCAGGCTGGAGCTTAACGAATACATCCTCCTGACGGCGGGCGAGCACAAGCTGCTGCCCGGGCGGCACCTGGGGAACGGGCGCATCGTTCGCCTGAACGTTCCGCCGAGCCTTCAGATGCCGAAGGGCATCGAGATGCGGCCAGCGAACCCTGGCCAGCAGTGTTTCCTGGATGCCCTGCTGGACCCGGACATCTCGCTGATCACCTGCTACGGACAGGCCGGGACCGGCAAGACGCTCCTGGCGGTTGCGGCCGGACTTTTTCTTACGGCACAGAAGGATTTCAACGGGATGACCGTGAGCCGTCCGGTGGTTGCGATGGGCGACACGCTCGGGTTCCTGCCGGGCACGCTGATTGAAAAGATGCATCCCTGGCTGCAATCGATCTACGACGCGTTTGAGGTCCTGCTTCCCCTGCACCCGCCGCGCCCGGAGGGAAAGACGCGTCATGCTTCGGAGCGCAAGAAGCAGCACGACCACCGGCCCGAACCGCCCGCCGGGGGGCATCCGGTGCACCATGCCGTGGTCAAGCCGTACGAGCAGCTGATCGAGCGCGGACTTCTGGAAATCGAGGCGCTGTGCTACATTCGCGGCCGCTCGATCCCGAACCGGTTCTTCGTGCTCGACGAGGCGCAGCAGCTCACCCCGCTCGAGGCGAAGACGGTCGTCACCCGCATGTCGAAGGGCAGCAAGCTCGTGATGGTCGGAGACCCTGCCCAGATCGACAACCCGTATGTGGACAGCCGTTCCAACGGTCTTGTGTACACGCGCAACCGGCTCCGCGGGCAGAGCATCACCGCCCACATCTCGCTCACCAAGGGCGAGCGCAGCCCGCTCGCCGAGATGGGCGCAAATATGATGTAGGTGCCGCCCGCGCCTAGTGTAGGCCGCCTGCCAGGAGGAGGGCTTTCGGGTTCGGAGTTCCGCCTTGAGGCGGCGGGCGAGTGAGGATGCAGCCCAAGAAGCGCCGCCTAACCACCGGAGCACTGGGAGTGCTCGGGGGAGACTGCACGGAGTGCAGCCCGCAGGGCAAGACGAGCGGGAGCGAGCGCGTCAACGCCCAACTCCAAACAGGATTCCTCAAGGCGAAGCCTTTTTTGCAACATTCGGGCACGTGGCCGGCCGGCAGCGGGCGCCGCGCGATCTTCTGGTAATTTTCGCGGATTCCGGAAAGAATCCCGTTTGAAATGAGCGCTCCTTCCTTCAATCCGTCAGAAATCCACTCCTCCCTCAGCGAGCTCGCGTCCGCATCCGGCCTCTCCGTGGCCGGAGGAAAAATCCGGCGGTCATCATCCCGGTTCTGCCTCGGCGTCGAGCATGGGGATTACAATGGAACCGAACTCTTTGGCGTCGGGACCGACCGGTTTATTTGGATGGCGTACCGTCCGAACGGGACCAACCGGGTCCGCCTGTTCAGCGGAAATTTTCGCGAAGACGGGGTTGTGGACTTTGCGCTCGATGCGGTTCCTGCGGCCGGCACGACGGCCGATTCGTGGGCGCGTTTTCCGTTCGGGGTTGCGGCGATTCTGAACCGAGAGGGCTTTCCGCTTCAGCACGGGATGGATGCCGTGCTGTTCGGCAACATCCCCGGCGGCGGGATGTCGCGCTCGGCTTCCCTGACCCTGAACATCCTGCTGTCACTCGCCGAGGTCAACAACCTGGACCTTGGCTCCGACATGAGCGTCGTGGACCTCGCCCAGGCGGTCGAAAACGACTACATCGGATCCCCCTGCGGAAACCTTGACCAGATCATGATTCTCTTTGCCCGCGAGGGCATGGGGACCCACTACAATCCCGCCGACCGCTCGATCCGGCATGTCCCGCTCGGCTCCGCCGCCGAAGAATTCCGCATCCTCAGCCTGGACACAGGGACCGTCCGGCCCGGGCTCGAAAAATCCACGTACAAAATCCGGCACGAGGAGTGCCGGGAGCTGGTCGAGCTCTGCTGCAAGGACTTTTCCATGCGCACGCTCGGCGACGTCCGCACGCCCGAACTCTACGAGGCAATCCTTGCAAAATTTGGTGTCAGCCACCCTGGCCACTGCGCACGCCTTTCCTACATCTACCAGGCGCAGAAGCGATTTGGCACGATGCTCGAGGCTTGGCAGGGTGGTGATATCCGTACGGTGGGGCGGGTGTTCCGCGAGGACGGGCTCGCCCTCCGCGACGACTATGCGATCTCCGGGCGCGAGCTGGAAACGATGTGTGACATCGTGCGCACGGTTCCGGGTGTCCTTGGCGAGCGCATGCTTGGAGGGGGTGACAAGGGAGCCTCGGGGGCGCTGGTGCTCAAAGATAGCGTCGAGGATGTGAGCCGGGCGGTTGCTACAGCGTACCCGCGAAGCCATCCGGCCTACGCAGAGCGTTTCGCCGTCCACTCCTGCCGGATGGTCGATGGCATCACCGCGCTCCCCGGCTGGGATTGAGCTGGCGTTTGACGTGGGCGATGATTGCGGCGTGGACGGCGACGGCGACCGCGAGGCCGGCCGCCTGCATCCCGAGGCCAGCCGGGGCCTCGCGGCTCACGACCAAGAGGCCGGTTCCGGCCAGGGGTAAGAACAGGATCGCGGCGGTGATGAGGCCCGGATTGTAGCGGCGCAGCGCGACGGCCTGTCCGATGTGGCCCAGCGAATTGACCAACGGAAGGTAGATCGCCATGAGCCCCCAGCCGGGGTTGATGAACACCGCCAGGTAGAGGGCGAGGAGATCGACGCCCCAGACGCCCAGGGAATTGATGACAAACGTGGCCCGCCGCGAGAGGACTTCGATTCCCCCGCCGATCACCTCGTTGGTAAAGTTCCGGAAGCGGTCGCCCGCATGCTCCTCGAGCTGGTGGAGCATGTAGACCGGGAGCTGCAGGTAGATCCAGAAGATGGCCGGTCCCGCCAGAACCCACATCACCGGGGCGATCAGCAGGAGAGCCGCCCCGCAAAACGCGGCGGCGGCCGGCCAGTTCCACCGCGTCACCAGCCAGTTCCAGATCGCTCCCATCACGATTTTGAGAAGACGAGTTTCCCGTGGGCGACATCGGCCTCGATCTGATCGCCGTCGGCAAAATGCCCGTCCAGGATCTCGAGGCTGAGCGGGTCGAGGATTTCTTTTTGGATGACGCGTTTGAGCGGGCGGGCGCCGTAGGCCGGATCGTACCCTTCGCGGCCGAGGTGGGATTTGGCAGCCTCGGTGAGGGTGAGTCGGATATTCTGCTTTGCAAGGCGCTCGAGGAGCCGGCGGAGCTGGATGTCCACGATCCGGGTGATGTGCTGATCATCGAGCCGGTCGAAGATGATGATCTCGTCGATGCGGTTGAGGAACTCCGGACGGAAATGCCCGCGGAGAGCTTCCATGACCCGGCTGTTGCGCTCCTCGACCGCGAGGTCCTCCATGATGAACTGGCTGCCGATATTCGACGTCAGGATGATCACGGAATTTTTGAAGTCGACCGTGCGCCCCTGTCCGTCGGTGATCCGGCCGTCATCCAGGACCTGGAGGAGGACATTGAAGACATCGTGGTGGGCTTTTTCGACCTCATCGAAAAGGATGACGGAATACGGCTTTCGGCGGACCGCCTCGCTGAGCTGGCCGCCCTCCTCGTAGCCGACGTATCCCGGAGGGGCTCCGATCAGGCGGGCTACGGAGTGCTTCTCCATGTACTCCGACATATCGAGCCGCACGATCGCCCCCTCGTCGTCAAAAAGGAATTCCGCCAGCGCCTTCGAGAGCTCGGTTTTTCCGACGCCGGTCGGGCCGAGGAACAGGAACGACCCGATCGGGCGGTTTTCGTCCTGGAGCCCGGCGCGCGCGCGGCGGACGGCGTTCGAGACCGCCCGGATCGCCTGCTGCTGACCAACGACGCGCTCCATGAGGCGCTCCTCCATCTTGACGAGCTTTGCGCGCTCGCCCTCCTGGAGCCGTGAGACCGGGATGCCGGTCCAGGTGGCGACAACCTTCGCGATGTCCTCCTCGGTGACCTCCTCCTGGATGAGGGTCGTGCCATCCTGCTTATGGGCAGCATCGAGCTGGCGCTGGAGTTCCGGAAGCTGGCCGTATTGAATTTCGCTCGCGCGCGGGAGGTCGCCCTTGCGCTGCGCCTGCTCGAGCTCGGCTTTCGCCGCCTCGATCTGCTCGGCAATCTTGCGCGACTTCCCGTGATCCTCCTTTTCTTTCAGCCAGCGGGCCTTGAGCTGTCCGGCCGTCTCCTTGATGTCGGCGAGCTCCTTTTCGATTTTCGCGAGGCGGGTGCGGCTGGCGACGTCCTTCTCTTTTTTGAGCGCCGTCCGCTCCATCTCGAGCTGCATGATCTGGCGCTCGAGCTGGTCGATTTCGGTCGGCATCGAATCGAGTTCGATTTTGAGCCGGGAGGCGGCCTCGTCGATGAGGTCGACCGCCTTGTCGGGAAGGAAGCGGTCGCTGATGTAGCGGTGGCTGAGGATCGCGGCCGCGACGAGAGCGGCATCCTGGATGCGCACCCCGTGGTGGATCTCGTAGCGTTCTTTGAGCCCGCGGAGGATGGCGATCGTATCCTCGACGCTTGGCTCGTTGACCATCACCGGCTGGAACCGGCGCTCGAGCGCGGCATCCTTCTCGATATACTTCCGGTACTCGTCGAGCGTGGTCGCCCCGATCGTGCGGAGCTCTCCGCGGGCGAGCTGGGGCTTGAGGAGGTTCGAGGCGTCCATTGAACCCTCCGCCGCTCCCGCTCCGACAATCGTGTGGAGCTCGTCGATGAAGAGGATGACCTCGCCCTCGCTCGAGGTGACCTCCTTCAGGAACGCCTTGAGCCGGTCCTCAAACTCCCCGCGAAACTTCGCGCCGGCGACCATCGCGCCGATGTCCATCGCGACGACCTTTTTGTTTTTGAGGGATTCCGGAACGTCGCCGCTGACGATCCGCCGGGCGAGGCCCTCGACGATCGCAGTTTTTCCGACGCCCGGCTCGCCGATGAGGACCGGGTTGTTTTTTGTGCGGCGAGAGAGGACCTGCATCGTGCGGCGGATCTCCTCGTCGCGGCCGATGACCGGGTCGATCTTGCCCTTCCGGGCCAGCTCGGTGAGGTCGCGCCCGTATTTTTCCAGCGTCTGGTATTTCCCCTCCGGATCCTGGTCAGTCACGCGCTGGTTGCCCCGGATCTCGACCAGGGCCTTCATCAGGCGGTCGCGCGTGGCCCCGCTCTCCTTGAGAAGCTTGGCGGCCGTCGAATTCCCGCTCAGGAGGGCGATGAGAAAGTGCTCGGCGCTGAGGAACTCGTCCTTCAGCTTCGCCATCTCGCCTTCCGCGGTGTCGAGAGTTTTCCGGAGCTCGTGGGACAGCTGCGGCTGCGTGCCGCCGCGAGCGCGCGGGAACGAGGCGATCGCCTCCTGCAGGCGCCCCTCGAGCGAGGGGGCCGATACGCCAAGCTTTTCGAGAAGCGGCCTTGCCAGACCCTCCGCCTGCCCGACGAGGGCCAGCAGGAAATGCTCGGTCGTGATTTCCGGGTTGTCGTTCTTGGACGCCAGGTCGAGCGCTGCATTCAGCGCCTCCTGCATTTTGGCGGTGAATTTGTCGGGTCTCATGGGAGACTCGAAATCATACCACGGCCCCCCGGAAAAGCAACCCGCGCGCGGCGTCTCGCAACGCGCGGTTGAAATGCGCGCTGGAGGCGGGTATGATCACTTCCTTATGGCCGTACTCTGTGAAGAAGATGAGCTGGTGGACAAGGTGCTCGAGGGCGGGCGGATCACTGCCGGCGATGCGCGCGCCCTGCATGCGCTCCCGCTCGAAATGCTGGGCTCTCTGGCGGACGCCCGCCGTCGGGCCGCCAAGGCCGCCGCCTACGGCGGACGCGGGAATGACGTCGTCACCTACATTGTGGACCGCAACGTCAACTACACGAACGTCTGCAATGTTTACTGCAAGTTCTGCGCGTTCTACCGGACCGAGAAGGACGCCGACCACTACGTGCTCACGCTCGACCAGATCGACGAAAAGCTCGATGAGCTCTCGGCCGAGAGCGGCGTGCAGGTCCTCCTGCAGGGCGGGCACCACCCGAAGCTTGGCATCGACTTCTACCTCGGCATGCTCGCGCACATCCGCGGAAAATACCCGCACATCAATATCCACGGGTTCAGCCCGCCGGAGTTCAACCACTTCTCCGAGGTCTTCGGAATGCCGGTCCGCGAGGTCATCAAAAAATTTGTGGACGCCGGCCTGGGGTCGATTCCCGGCGGGGGAGGGGAGATCCTGGTCGATCGCGTGCGCGACCGGATTGCGCCGCTGAAGTGCAACAGCGACGCCTGGCTGGACGCGATGCGGCAGGCGCACGGGCTCGGCCTGCGCTCGAGCGCGACGATGATGTTCGGCCACGTTGAAACGCTTGACGACCGGATCGAGCACCTCGGGCGCCTGCGGGACCTGCAGGACGAGACCGGCGGGTTCACCGCGTTCATCTGCTGGACGTTTCAGCCCGAGAATACCAAGCTCCGCGCCGAGACCGTCACCAGCTCGGAATACCTGCGGATGCAGGCGATCGCGCGGATCTTCCTCGACAATTTCGAAAACGTCCAGAGCTCGTGGGTCACGCAGGGCCCGAAGATCGGCCAGATCGCGCTCCAGTTCGGCGCGAACGACTTCGGCAGCGTCATGATGGAGGAGAACGTTGTTTCGAGCGCCGGCACGACGTTCCGGCTCGGCGCGAAGGATATCGAGCGCCTGATCCGCGAGGCCGGCTACGAACCCCACCAGCGCAGCACCTGGTACGAACTCCTGAATTAATCCCATGCTCACCGACACCCACGCCCACCTCGATTTCCCGGATTTTTCGGACGACCTGGAGGGGGTTATCGCTCGCGCAGGAGAGGCGGGGGTCCGCCGGATCCTCACGGTCGGAACTGGCATCGAAAGCAGCCGGCGCGCGCTCGCAATCGCAGAAAAATTCCCTGACGTCCACGCGGTCGTCGGCCTGCACCCGACAAACGTCGACGAGGAATCCGGGGACTGGCTGAACGTCCTGCGCGGGCTCGCATCCCACCCGAAGGTCGCCGCGATCGGCGAGACCGGGCTCGACTACCACCACCCGCCGTCGGAAAAATTGTCCTCCACGCCCGCGCTCTCGGCGCTTCAGGCCGAGATGGCCGAGGACACCGAGGCCATGATCATCGACGGGGCCTACCGGGCCGCGCAGGCGGAGGCCTTTGCGGCGCAGCTCGACCTGGCTGCCGAGCTCGGGCTGAACGTCGTGATCCACCAGCGCGACGCCTGGGACGATACGACCAAGATCCTCTCCGGCTACACCGGCCGCTTGCGCGGGGTTTTCCACTGCTTCGGAAACACCCCCGACCAGGCGAATGAGATCCTTGCGATGGGCCACCTGGTCTCGTTCACCGGGATCGTCACATTCAAAAATGCTGCGCTCGTCCGCGAGGTCGCCGCGATGGTTCCGGGGGATGCCTTCATGGTTGAAACCGACTGCCCCTACCTGGCCCCCGTGCCCTTCCGCGGGAAGCGCTGCGAACCCGCCCATACCCGGCTCGTCGCAGAAAAAATTGCCGAGCTCCGCGGTGCCTCGCTCGAACAAATCGCCGCCGCCACCGAAAAAACCGCCTCGGGATTTTTTCGGCTGGGATAGCCCGGCCACCCGGGCAGCGCACCGAAAAATATTCCCCTCCGGCGGCGAAGCCTCAGCGGCTGAGACGGTAGATCCTGCGGTAGTCGCGCGGCGAATGCCCGATGTCCTGGTGGAAGCGCCGGGAGAAATACAATTCATCCTCGAACCCGGTGAGCGCAGCGATTTCTTTGATGCGGAGCCGGCTCTCCACAAGAAGCCGGCAAGCCTCGGTGAGCCGGAGGTGGCGCAGAAAGTCCGCCGGGGGCCTGCCGAAGATTGCAACCCACCGGCGGCGGAACGTGGTGAGGGAATAGCCGTTTCTGGCGGCGAGCCCGGCAAAATCCCAGGAATGGGCGAGGTTCTCGCGAAGGGCCTTGGCCGCAGCGCGGATGCCGGAGTCCTCCTGCCAGCCCGGCTCTGGCGGGAGCCACGTGGAGAGGATCGCGCGCTCGGCCACGCGGTCCACCATGTCCACAACCCACCCGGGATCCTCCGACCGCGTCAGGCCGGCAAACTCGGAGAGGTGCAGGTGGAGCGAAGCCGGATCGGCCACCGGCCAGACGGGCCGTGAGGGATCGAGCAGGCCGCGCGCCCGGAACGCTCGAAACTGTGACCGGTCATACACGCAATACCATTCGGTCCAGCTGCCATCGAGCGGACCGTATTCCACCCATTCCCCCGGCCACTGGGTGATCACGCACGGTGCGTTTATGGTCCATGTTTGTCCCTTTCTGTGAAACTCCCCATGACCCCTCAGGATCATGGAAAAATTGCATGTCGTAAACTTGGATCTTACCCAGCTTTGCTTGGCCTCGATGTAGTCGGACGAAGCGAGGGAAAGACCGCTTGGAAATCGCCGTTGAAGGGGTGCCCAGTGCCTGGTCAGAAAGTCCATGTTTTTGACCGTAGGGTGTATCCACAATTTTAGGAAGAACAACTAGGGTCAACTCCTTATCACCTGACACTCCCTATGAAAAGAGCCTTGTTTATCGCCGGCGGCTGGGCCGGACACCATCCGGAAAAAGTAACGGACCTCTTTGCTGGAGATCTCCGCGCCTTGGGTTTTCAAGCCGACATCGAGCTCACCCTCGACGTCTTCGCTGATTCGGAGCGACTGAAATCCTACGATGTCATTTCGCCCTGCTGGACGATGGGCCAACTGACCGCCGAGCAGAGCGCCGGGCTGATTGGTGCCGTCCGGGAGGGAGTGGGTCTTGCCGGGATCCATGGCGGGATGGGTGACGCCTTCCGCGGCAACCTGGATTATGAGTGGATGGTCGGAGGGCATTTTGTCGGCCACCCCCACGTGGGCGACTACCGGGTCTGCATCAAAGATTTTGCATCCCCGATCACCTTCGGTCTCCCGGCCTCGTTTGCTTATACGTCCGAGCAATACTACATGATGATCGATCCGGCCGTGCATGTGCTCGCCGATGCCGAATACGTTTACGAAGGGCGCTCGTGCACGATGCCCGTAGCCTGGGTCCGCCGGTGGGCCAAGGGCCGGGTGTTTTATTCCGCCCTCGGCCACGAGCCGGCCGAATTTGAAAAGTTCCCGGAGGCCCGCAAGCTGACCGTGAACGGATTCCTCTGGGCCGCCGGGGCACTTTGAAATTCATGAAAACCTACAAAAAAGCGTCGGAGATCCGTGTCGGCGTCATCGGCTACGGCGGGGCCTTCAACATGGGGCGCCAGCACCTGCTCGAGATGCAGAAGGCGGGCATGACACCCGTCGCCGTGGCTGAGGTCGACCCGGCCCGTCTGGCCATCGCGAAGACCGACTTCCCCGGCATCGGCACGATCTCCTCGGTAGATTCGAAGCCGAAGCAGGGTGTTTTGGAAATCACCGGAACCAAGGGCACGCTCGTCCTCGACCATGGCCACACCACGCTCTTCCAACAGCTCAAAGATCGCTCGGTGCAAACCCGGATCAAGAATCCGGACAGCGAAGGCCACCGGTATTACGAAAACATCGCCGCCCACCTCACCGGTAAGGCGGACCTGATCATCACGGCCGAGTGGTCGCGCCGCCCGATCCACATCCTCGACCTCGCCACCCGGAGCACCAGAGCCGGGAAGTCGCTTCCCGCCAAATACAAGTAGTCCGGGGTTTTGCAGGCTGCGGCGGGCGTCTTGGCGCCCCACCGCAAAATACGGCTTCACTTGCGGTGGGTTCGATGGTATGTCCTACAGTGCGTGTGACTGCTATGAAAAGCGATGGGAGGCATGGGAGTCATAGCTCCCATGTCTCGTATACCTCCCCTCGCTCGCATCCCTCCATGAGTACTGCCCATCCCATCATCCCTCCGCAGGGCGACTACCAGACGCTGCTCTCCTACCAAAAGGCGGAGGTCGTCTACGACATCACGTTTCGCTTCTGCGGTCGCTTTCTGAAAAAGGGCGACCGCACAGTTGACCAGATGGTGCAGGCGGCACGTTCTGGCAAACAGAATATTCTTGAGGGCAGCAAGGCGGCTCTTACCTCCAAGGAAACCGAAATCAAGCTCACCAGCGTCGGCCGGGCCAGCCTTGAAGAACTCCTTGCCGACTATCGCGACTACCTGCGCGTGCGCGAGCATCGCATCTGGGACAAGGACTCAAAAGAGGCAAAGTTTGTCAGGCAGCGGGGCCGCATGACCCCGCAGACCTTCGACCTTTACAGGGAGTTTGTGGAGACGCGCCCTCCGGAAGTCATTGCCAATATTGCCATCTGCCTGATCCACCAGACCAACTACCTCCTCGACCAGCAGCTGCGGTGGCTGGAGAGAGATTTTCTGGAGCAGGGCGGCCTGCGTGAGCGCATGTTCAAAGCCCGCATTGCCCGCCGCAGCCGGCCGCCTGCGCCTGCCGGCACAGGCTTGAATCCGGCCGGGTGAGCGCATAGTCTTGCCGCCATGGCGACGCCCTGGAGGTTTTTAATTTTATTTTTCGGCCTGAGTGCCGCCGCGCCGCTGGCGATGGCCCAGCTGCATCCTGCGAACCCGGTGCGCGAGTGGGCGATCGCCGGTTCGCCTCCGGTGAAGGCGTCGCTGGTTTCGTTCGACGGGGCCTCGGTCGTGCTGCGGCTGGTCAACGGGCAACGCACGACCGCAGCGGCGGATTCGCTGGGCGAGGCCGACCTGGCGTATCTTGCGGGATGGCAGGAAAGCCAGCCGATCGTCCTGCCCGACTCGGTGAGCGTGGATATCAACAAGATCCCGGTTGAGGTCGTCCGCGAGGACGAGGCGGCGAATGTGTTTGTCTATCGGACCCCCCACTTCGAATTTGCGTGCGAGGGCAAGCTGACCCAGAACCTGCTGCGCGATGTCGCCAGAAATTTTGAGGCGACCTACGAGCTGGTCAAGGCGCTGCCCTGGGGGATCCAGCCTGTTCCGGAGGAGGGCGAGCGGTTCCGTGCGCTGCTGGTGCGCACGAGGGCGCGCTACGAGGAGGAGGGCGGGCCGAAAAACAGCGGAGGCGTTTACTTTGGCTCGCGAAACCTCTTTATCGTCCCGTTCGAGAGCATCGGGATCGAGCCGGTCGGAAAAAGTTTTAAGAAGTCCTCCGACTACCGGTCGGACACGCTGGTCCACGAGCTGACCCACCAGATGATGCATTCGTGGCTGCGGATTCTTCCGCAGTGGGTCGTCGAGGGCACGGCGGAGTACACAAACATCCTTCCGCTCCGCCTCGGGACGTTCCGGGTCTCGGCCGCCAAGTCCGGCCTTAAGGACTACATCGATTATTTAAAACCTCGCGGGGGCGTCCCGGAACCATACCCGATCGACAATCTTCTCACGGTGGATGGCCGCGAGTGGAGCGGGATCCTTGCGGCCGACCCCAAGCAATCCCGCCGTCTGTATTTCACAGCCTACCTCCTGGTCAACTACTTCATGCACCTCGACGGGAAGGGTGACGGCGCGCAGTTCGTGAAGTACATGCGAGCGGTCGGGAAGTATCAAAATGAGATGGCCAGGTACCTGAAGGAGGTCGCTGACTTTAAAAAGCTTCCCGGTGTCGAAGTGGCCGCCGACGGGCGCTACCGGTGGCCGAATGCGCTCACGCATCCGGCCGAGCCGGCGTTCCTGGCGACCGAGGAATCCCGGGCCGAGGCGGAAAAATCGACGCTGGCGATCCTGCTCGACGGCCGCACGCCGGAGCAGCTGATGGAGCAGATCAAAACCGCTTACCGCCGGCTCGGCGTGAAGCTATAAATTCTTATCGAATTTCGAGCAGGAGGATGAGCTGGCCGGCCCCCCATTGCGGGCCCCGGATATAGAGCGGGGCATCCCGGGCGAGCCGGGCCTCGGTGCAAAGGAGGAGCTCCTTCTCGCGGAACAGGCCGATCCGCAGGAGATAGTGCGAGCGTTCCTGCGCCAGCGTGGTCACTTGAAAAAAAAGTTTCTCGCTCGGGATGAGCCATTCGTCGGCTCCCGCGCTGAGAGCCCGCTTTTTCTGGCCGACCAGGTACACCGAGTTGTACCCGAAAATCGTCCGGATCGACGGCGCAAACGCCTCGAGCGCGCGCGGGGGTGTGCGCGGCGGAGTTTCGTTGGTTGCCAGGACCACTGCCGACCAGATCTGATCAGCGGCCTGCAGCGGCAGCGCCATGGCGGCGAGCAAAAAGAGACACCACCTCATCGGACCTTCTCCTCTCCGGGGATGTACCCGGCGCCCTCCAGCCAGATGACCGTCCCCCTTCCGCCAGGCACCGGAAACGCGCCTGCCGAGACGTCCGGGGCAGGAGTCCACGCGGAGACAACCGTGGTTGCGGTATCGCCCCGCGTCTCCCGGGGCAGAAACGAAAGAGTGAGAAGCCCGGCCGTGGCAAGGCAGAGCGCGCCGGCCCACACGAGCCGGCCGAGCGGGAGCCCCTGCCGTCGAGCGGGGGCCGGCGTCTCAATGGCGCGCAGCACCTGCGCGTTGAGAAAATCGGGGTGGGGGACCGGGATTGCCGCCGCCGATTCCTTCAGGGCGGCCCGGACCTCGTGCCAGCCGTCCGCCGCGCGCCGCGTCTCGTCGTCGAGGGAGGCTTCAAACGCCTCCCGCCCGGCCCCCCGGAGGTGGCCATCGAGCCAGCGGTTGTATTGGGATTCAAAATTCTTCATAAGTGTCTTTCAGCTGGGATTGGAGATGCCGGCGGGCATAGAAGAGGCGGGACATGACCGTCCCGACCGAGCAGCCGATGCGCCCGGCGATTTCCTCGTACGATTCTTCCTCAACCTCCCGGAGGATGATAACGGCCCGGTGGTCCGGGCTGAGCGTCGCAAGCGCCCGGTCCAGGCGGCTGCGCAAATCCCGCAGGTCCATCGCCATTCCGGGCGCATCGGACCGGGAGGGCGTCGTGCGCGAGGCCGCATCCACGGCGAGGTCCCGATCATCGATCTCGCATTGCGGGTGGGCCTGACGCCGCCGGACCACGTCGATCGCCCCGTTGGTTGCGATCCGGCGCAGCCAGGCCCCGAGCGGATGGCGTCCGTCAAATTGTGCGAGCGCGTGCCAGGCTTTGATGAACGTTTCCTGCGCGACGTCCATCGCATCGTCCTCACTGCGGAGGATTTGGAATGCGATGGCGAAGACCCTCTGGCGGTGGAGGGTGATGAGCTCGTCAAACGCCCGGGTGTCTCCGGTCCGGGCGCGCTCGAGGAGATGCAAATCATGGTCCACAGGGACAACGAGCGGCGGCGGCCGGGAATTCAATCTATTCTTTAGAGATTCCCGTAGCGCCTGCGCCACTCGGTGCGGTACTCGCTCATGAAATCGACCACGCGGTTGCGGATTGTGAAGACATGGCGGCGGGCGGTTGCGGCGCGGCGCCTGTCGAGCAGGCCGGCCTCGACGAGCTGCGCGGCCGCGTCGAGCGCGTCATTCGAGGCCTTGAGCGCGCGCTTCAGGTACGCGATCGTCATGCCGATTTCCGTGGTCTCGTCGCCGCAGAGCGCGGCGGCGAGCTTGGCCCCGCAGACGGCAGAGCGGGTTGCGAAGCGCACCGCCTCCGGATGGTCACGCAAGCGCTCGTCGGATTCGATCCAGTTGTTGATCCAGCGGTGGAGCTTGAGGGTGTCCTTATAGATTGGCGAGCGGGAGAACTCCTCAAACTCGCCTCCCTCCTCGTCCATGCCGAGCAGCTCCTCCTCGCAGACGATCTCCGCGATCTCCTCCATCTCGGCGTCGTCCTGGCAGAACTCCCAGCCCATCTCGCGCGCGATCACCTCGTCGCGGTCCGGGTGGTCGACATATTTTTCCAGCAGCGCGAAATACCTCTCCGTATTCCGATCCTGCTCCTGAAGGAACCGCTCCCACTGGTACTCGTCCCAGACCTCCTCGGTGAAATCGTCATCAGACATTGCAAAACGGTTAGTGCACGGGCGGGGTCCCTGCAAAGGATTTTTCAACTTGCAGGCGCAGCTGCCCGCACGCCGCCGCGATATCGTGGCCCTTTTCCCGGCGGAGGGTGGCGTCGGCTCCGCCGCTTCGTACCGCCATGAGAAATTCCTCCTGGCGGTCCTGGGCCGGCCGCTCCCACGCCAGACCTTCGACCGTGTTGTACGGGATCAGGTTGATCTTCGCGCCGGTTCGGACCGCGTGCGCGGCGAGGGTCCGGGCCTGGTCGGGCGCGTCGTTGACCCCGCGAATGAGGATGTATTCAAACGTGATCTTCTGCCGCTTGAGCCGAACGTATTCGTCGCAGGCGTCGAGCAGCTCGGCGACCGGATACCTCCGGTTCACCGGCATGATCTGGCCGCGCACGTCGTCTGTTGCGCCGTGCAGGGAGATCGCGAGGCGAACCTGCAGCGGCTGCGCCGCCAGGCTCCGGATCCCCGGCACGAGGCCGGATGTCGAGACCGTCATATGGCGGGCCCCAAGCCCGATCCCCCAGGGCGCGTTGAGGATCGTGATCGCGAGGATAAGGTTTTCGTAATTTGCCATTGGCTCACCCATTCCCATGAAGACGATGTTATTGATCTTTTCGCCGGAGAGCTCCTCGACGCGCACGAACTGGCTCACGATTTCTCCTGCGGTCAGGTTCCGCTTCCAGCCATCCAGCCCGCTCGCGCAAAACTTGCACCCGTACGCGCAGCCGACCTGGCTCGAGATGCAGATCGTCCTCCGGTCGGACGCCTCCCCGTACAGCGCGGGGGATGCCGGGATAAGCACGCTCTCGATCATCTGGCCGTCGGCCAGGCGGAAAAGGAATTTGCGCGTGGTGTCGGCGGCTCCGGTTTCGCGCACCTTTTCGAGCGGGGTCAGCGGGAGCCCCTCGGAGAGCTTCGCGCGCAGCCCGGCGGGCAGATTGCTCATATCCTCCCACCGCCCGGCCCGCTTTGTGTAGAGCCAGTCGAGGACCTGCGCCGCCCGGAACTTTGGCTCCCCGACCTCCTGCAGGCGGGATTCCCAGGCGTCTTTTGTGAGTGAGTAGGCTTCCACTGGTCGTCGCTTTCGTGAGGAGCGTAGGTGGAAAAATTTCCTGTGCCAGCATCGATTTACCGAGCTTTCCCCTTGCCATCCGTCACGTCCGGGTGTCCATTCCCACCCATGGAATTTCTCAAGCCATCCGAACTGATCGCCGCGCTCAACTGGCGGTATGCCACGAAGCAATTTGATGCGGAACGGAAAATTCCGGCCGATCTTTGGGCGGCGCTTGAAGACATCCTCGTCCTGACCCCGTCCTCGTACGGGCTCCAGCCGTGGCAGTTTTTTGTCGTGACCGATCCCGGCCAGATGGCCGCCCTGCGCGAGCATTCCTGGAACCAGCCGCAGGTGACCGACTGCTCGCATCATGTCGTATTTGCGATCCGCCGCGATGTCGACGAGGCCTTCGTGGACCGGTACATCGGGTCGATCGCCTCGACCCGCGGGGTCGAGCCGGCCTCGCTCGGATTTTATAAGGACATGATGGCGTCCGACATCCTGAACGGACCGCGATCGAAGTGGGTGCACGAGTGGGCGACCCGTCAGGTTTACATTGCCTTGGGGAATTTCATGACGGCTGCCGCGCTGCTCGGGGTTGACACCTGCCCGATGGAGGGCATGGATCCTTCGAAGTACGACGAGATCCTTGGCCTGCCGGCCAAAGGGTTCAACGCCGTCGTTGCCTGCCCGGCCGGCTACCGCGCGGAGACCGATAAATACGCGGCGCTCCCGAAAGTCCGGTTCCCGAAATCCGAGCTCGTCCAGCACCTGTGACGCCTGATCAGGCGCCCGGGCTGATCCACTTCCAAAGCTGCGCCGCACCGGCCCCGCCGAGCACGGCAATCAGCGCGACGTAAACCGCCGCAATCGCGGTCAGGACGTAGCCGAAAAAAATCGCGAACCCGTCGCGCTCGAGCATCCCGAGCGAAATCAGGATGATCGCAAACCCGGGGATCGTATTTGTCAGCGGGAACGGCGGCGGGATCGGCAGGCTCAAAAAAACCGCCGCCAGCGCGATCGCCAGCCCGGACGCCATCCGGGCCGGGTTCCCGATGACAAACGCCGGCCACCTCACGCGCAGGAACTTCTCGAGCCGCACGTGCGCGGCAATCCCGAATTTCAGCATTTTTTCCAGCACCGAAAACGGGATGTGGCGGCGTTTCACAAACCCCGGCAGCCAGGGTTGGTGGCGCATCGCAATCCGCAGCCCGCAAATCGCGATCGCCACCCCGAAGGGCACAGAAAGGAACGGGACCGAAACCGGCGACAAAAATGGCAGGCAGAGGATGATCGCGATCGTCTGCAGCCCGCGCCCGCGTGTCTCCTGAAGAATTTCTCCTACCGGCATCGCCTGCCCGCCGGCCAGATCCAGGAGCCGGCGGAGATCGTCGGAGACGCGTGGGAAAGCAGGGTCGGGCATGCGCCTCTATACACGGGGTGCGTCCCCGGCGCAAATCCGGCCTGCCGAAGCAAGGGCTTGAATGACATCTCCCACCAGATCGGCTCCCGGAGACGTGAGGGAGAAGTCGGGAAACCCAAATTGGTGGCGGCACCAGGTGAGCTGCCTTTTGGCATACCTTCGGGTGGCCGTGACAAGGGATTTCCGGCATTCGTGAAGCGACATCCGGCCAGCGAGCATTTCCCGGATTTCCCGGAATCCGATGGCGCGCGAGGCCCCGGGGCCGGCATCGCGGGCATGGCGCACCTCCTCGATCACCCCGCGGTCGAACATGCCATCGACGCTCTCCTCGATCCTCCTCCGCAGGTCGAACCGATCGCGCACGAGCACGATGCCGGAAAAGGAGCTGCCGCCGGATTTCCACTGGGAGCGCGAGTCGGCAAGCGGGCGCCCGGTGGAGAGGACAATCTCGAGCGCGCGCCTCACCCGCACCGGGTTCTGGACATCGATCTGCTGATGGGCCTCAGGATCTGCCTCCCGGAGCCGGGCCAGCGCCTCTGCCGGGGCCATGGCGTTGATCCCGGCGCGCAGCTCCTCATCGACTGGCGGAAGCTCCGCAATCCCGTGGGTCAGGGCCTTGAGATAAAGCCCGGTCCCTCCGACGAGCAGGGGGACATTTCCCCGGCTCTGCACCTGCGTGATGCACGCTTGTGCCATCCCCACATAGCGGGCGGCATTGCAAATTTCATCCATGCCCAGAACCCCGATAAGGTGGTGGGGGACCCTGCCTGTCAGCTCCGGTCCGGGCTGGGCGGTTAAAATCGGCAGGCCCGCGTAGATCTGGAAGGCATCCGCCCCGATGATCTCGCCTCCGAGGCGCTCCGCCAACTCAACCGAGAGGGCGGATTTTCCTACTCCCGTAGGCCCCGTCACGATGATCGGACGGGGCCCCGGAGTGGATGTTGAATTATTGTTCAGGCTGGCGGTTGCGCTCGCTGCGGCGCTCCTCCACCGCCTTGGCTCCGCTGACGACCAGCTTGCGGCCGCCCATGTACTCCTTGTCGTGGAGCTCGTTGACCGCCCGCTTGGCCTCGTCAACCGACTGCATCTGGACGAAAGCGAATCCCTTCGACTTCATCGTGTGGCGGTTCATCACGATCTCCACGTTCTGGACCGTTCCCACCCCGTTGAAGAGCTCGAACAGATCGCTCTCCGAGGCGTCAAACGACAGGTTTCCAACGTAGAGACGCGGGGAGCTGACCTCCACGATCTCGGGCTTGCGCATTCCGGTCGGGCGGTCGCCGCGCGACTCCCGTTCCGAGCTGCGTTCCGGGCTGCGCTCCGGGCGGCTCTCGGAGCTTCTTGACGAACTGCGCTCGGCGCTCCGGCTCGATGACCTTGCGGTCGAGGAGGCCCGGGACGTCGTCTCCGGTTTGCCGCCGAAAAATCCCAGGATTTTTTCGATGAGGCTCTTTTTCTTGGCGGGCTTGGGTGAATCCGAGCGTGCGGATGTCGCGGAACGTTCTCCGCTGCGTGGGCGGCGTCCGCCCCGGCGGGGCGAGCGGCGCGATCCGCTCGGCGTGTAATCAGTAGACATGATGTATTTTTTCGATTGGCGGCGTGTTCCCTGGTTCGGGAACGGCCTGCCGTTTGGTTCCCCTCCGGCGGTGCGCATCCCCCGGCGAAAACACAACAGTTCAGCGTATCGCAAGGAACAAAGATGGCGCCATGCAGTGACCGGCATGACAGGCTCTTCGCCCGAAAAAACCGGTGTCCATGATGAATTGGCACCAAAGGTTGCGTGGAACTTGCCATGTTCCACGCCCGAGTTCAAGGAAAACCTAACCCGAGGAAATTTTCTGCCGCGAGGTATAAAATTTGGCTTCGAAATAGCGGAACCGCAATTTTGCGGAGATTTTTTTCTTTTCCGATCCGCGGCGACCCATCATTGTGGAGAGCTCCCATTGCCTCGTGGTGTAACGGTAGAACAAAATAGCCTACGTTTTTCCCTGTTTTCTGGTTTTTCTCTATCGTGGGCAATGTTTTTCAACTTGCCGCGTGGTAAACCGTAGTAAATAGTCAGGAGATGGCTTTTCTCAAAAAAGTGCCCCGCTCGGAAAAGTGGTACATCTGCTACCGCGACCCCCAAACTGGGCGGCGCAGGCAGAAAGCAACAAATTTTTCGCAGAAAAATGCCGCTGATTGTCGGGCCGCCATGCGACTGCGCGACAAATTCTCGGCCGATGAGGCGATCGCGTTTTCGGCTCATGGCGACGATTTTCTGGCCTGGGTGCCGCAACACATCGCCACGCACTACACGAATGAGCACAGCCGGGAGCGATACGCCAGCGCCTGGGAGCGTGTAAGCGAATGGCTGGCCACCAAAAAAATCAGACATCCGGCCGAAATCCGGCCGAGACATGGGCAGGAATATATGCACTGGCGCATCGGAACCGGAGCATCACACAACACCGCCCGCCTGGAATTGAAGTTTCTGAGCTATCTGATGACAGATGCCGCGCTGAACGAAATCATTCCCGCCAATCCTCTTGTCTCGTATAAAGTGGGACGCGTCGGCGTGAAGGAAAAACCAGATCTGAGTGATTCCGACATCAGGAAAACGCGCAGGGCGTTTGCGGCAAAAGAGCCCTGGTTTTCAGTTGCTTTTGAAATATGCCTGAATATCGGATGCCGATTTTCGGAGTCTTCCATACCCAAAGAACGAATCAATTTCAGACACCTGGAAATCACGCTCAGCGACAGCAAACGCAAGCCGCACGATCCGAAAAAGCTGTTCACCGTTCCAATCAAAAAAGAATTTGCGGCATACTTGAAGAAATTGCCATTTCCCGACGGCCTGACTGTCCCGCCACTCACGTCTGTGATGAACCAGAGGTTCAACGAAATTATGGCCAAAGCCTGTGGCGCCACCAGCCATTCTTGCCGCGTGTCGTTTGTTTCACGCTGCCATCGTGCCGGCCTCAGCGAAATCGAGGCCATGCGACTGGTCAATCACAGCAGGTCAATCGTCCATTCTATCTATTCCCGACTGAGCCCATCTGATGTACGCCCCGCTCTAGCGCGTGTGAAGCCGCCCCCGCCTCCCGGTTTAAAAAATCCCTGACCCATCGGATGGACGTTTTGCGTCCAAAAAACTTGCAGCCGCGCTTTTTCAAAAAAGCAATTTGATTTGTTGCCAGACCAATCTCATCCACGATTTCGCAGGGAAATCTAAGCGTTTCAGGGTCACAGACGGTCCTCATATTAGAAACATACGGAAAGCGCAGATTGAAAACGGAGGTTTTTTTATTTTTTTCCTGCGCTTTTGAGTCGCAGTTTTCGGCACGGGATTCGTGACCGGCAGCATGTTTTGCGTATCCGTTAAGAAAAGGAATTCTGACACATCCAACTTTTTTCCCGGACAAAAGCACTTTTGCGGGGACCGTCCAATGGCTTTCCTCGTCTCTCGGTAGCAGAGATCTGGGTTAGGGCGCTTGGGTGGGGTCATAACGTGAACTTGGGACAGAAAGCAGCTTCCCATAACGGGGACCGGGCTATCGTTTCTTTGCCAAGGCGGCGACATCTTTTCGGACCCGACTCCGGGCGCAGTCAAGAGCGAAGCGCTGAATGCCCCGGACCGCCTGCAGGCTCTTTACTATTTCTTGTGCTCTTTCCATCAAGCCCCTGTCTGTCCATTCACCGCCGGTTTGGGACATGCGCGCAATCCCTTTGATTGTTTTGAGCGTTTCATCTGTTGTAGGCGGTCGGATTTCTATCAGATCAGCGGCAAAACGGTTCAGGAGTTCGTCGGGAAGCCATCCAGAGGACTGAATATCATGAAATGTGAGGGGAGCCATGTCGTCGATTTGCTCTGCGAAGCAAATGTCCCCCAACTTTTTGCGATAGAGATCTTGAAAAGCCCCGGCCCCGATCCAGAGCGATTGCTTGAGATTTGCGAGGCTGGCGCTGGTGTGTCGGAATCCTGTAATCCGACCATCCATGAGTGCCATTTGCTCATCGAGCACGCTCCTGAAGTAATTGCTGTTGTCGGCACCTTGCCTGTATTTGTCTATCTCGTCGACTACGACGAGTGCAGGTCCATTTTCGAGATCTCGCAGGAGCAATTCTGAGGTCGGCCGCTCGTGCCCGCTAGATCCGCGAAGATGCCAACTTCCAGGGGTGGTCGAAAAATGCTGAATGCCCAAAATGTAGGCGATCCGCGCCGCAATCCAGGTTTTCCCGGACCCGCTCGGCCCGCAAAAAAGCAGATTCTTTGATTGGCGGCATTTTATGAGCGGGATCTCGATTTTCTGTGCAGCGATGATTTCGAGAGCAGTCAGCAGGGCTTTGCGCTGCGACTCACTTTGTGCCCTGCTATAAGCCAATTGGAAGCGCTCTGCATCAAGTTCTCCCTCGCCGAACTCCTCTGGCTCGGGAATCGGTGTGATTGTGAACCGAATCTCAGCCGTTCTGTAGGAATAGAGATCGAATTCGAACGGGGTGGTTTTTATGTGTGTAAAGACGATATTATCGAGGAGATGCGCCTCACCATTGCCGCTGAGCATTTTGATAAATCCAGATACTTTATCCGGGTCTTTGAGATTCTCCGCACATTCCAAGAAACAGGCGAAATCAAATAACTTTCTCAGGCATTGAGATCCTGAAATCGTTGCATTACGCTTTTGAAGCTGCGCAATAACGGACTCGAATCCGCTTGCCTGCTTTGCTGCAACACTTGCTGCGAATATGATTTCACCTGGCTGCTTATTTTTCTCCTTCATTAAGGCTTGGATTGTATTGCGAACGGTTGAAGCCCACAGTTGTAAATAATACTTCGGGTCTTCGTTTGAGCCCCAGCCTTCAGATGTTGTGATTTTGAGAATCTGACTCATAATTTTCTTTTTAAGATACGCGTTTTAATTTTGTTTCGGCGGACATGTCTTGGTTTCTGCTTTTTCTAGAAGGGAATATCATCAACATCATATTTCTCTGAGGACTCTTGAGTAATCTCAGGCAGCAGACATGACTTCACCGCATTCGGAGAGGGCATATGTGGTCTCAATTGGGCCTGAATTTGCTGCTGACAAAAACGAATGGCGTCAGCAAAGCCATGAAACGCCAGGTCATCTTGCAATTTTTTGAGGGTATCTAAACAAGGAGCAAACACATACCTGCCATTACATTCAAAAAAGGAGACTTGCCTGGCTATTTTATAACCGATAGTGGTATCTGCCCGTAAAGCTATCTTGCTGCCGTCTTTGCAGGGTGTCACATTTGAAATGCAGATGTCCCTCGATGCACCGAAAATATATTCCATGTCCCACCAGTCGCTACCCGTGACACCAATCGGAGTTCCATTCGAATCCAACTTAAACATCCAGCCATTTCTCGTCATAAATATCATGAAACAAGTCGTGCGATAATCAACTGTGCGCTGGTCTACGCTTGTCAGCCATGGTTTTAATCTTCTGAAAGATAGAGCGAGGTGATGAATATTTCGCTGTTCTCTGTCCTTGCGATGAGCGCGAATCATCTTGAGAGTCTTCCAAGCAGTTGCGCGACAATATGTATTCCTTCGATCCACCATAAATCTTTTACTGCGCCTTTTTTTCTGGATTTGAAAACGAGTCCATTGAACCCATGCAGGCAAATAAGTCTGTAGCTTGCAAATCCAAGAACTACGTATTTTTCGTAAAAAGAATATGTTTATAGGGGAGTCCACAAATTGAAGCACCGCAGCTCCTGATCGCATCCAGCATAAAACACCGGTTAATGGGCAGTAAAATACAAGCCCGGAAACGCAATAGTCATACGAGTTATCGGAATAAATGTGATTTATTCGGGCAAATAAATGATAAATATGAACAGGTTTGGAGTGTGTGTTTTTCATAGAGTGGCAAGAAAAGTAGATGATCTCATGCTGCTATCGTGGAGCCTAAGACCTTTGCCATCAGAGGCATTATGTTTACTCGCGCGAAGTCGTTTAGGTATATCTTCAACCTGTTTCGGCCGCAATTGCGCCCAAAAAACCGGTTCATCCGCAAAAAGTGTGCTTACAGAGGGGAAACAGGGTAGATGCTGATGGATGGAAAGCACATTTCTGAAGCGATTTTTTGGGGTCGGAGACGGTTGGGAATACCAAAGCACAAAATATGTC